>Ga0182015_10000355_pt1 | contig 65480 bp, 61 predicted proteins | sample 712P3MmetaG_FD_120478 | JGI IMG/M metagenome (GOLD analysis project Ga0182015, IMG submission 120478) | Permafrost microbial communities from Stordalen Mire, Sweden - 712P3M metaG | ecosystem: Environmental > Terrestrial > Soil > Wetlands > Permafrost | place: Sweden: Stordalen | collected...
CTGGTCAGCGAAAAGCTGGTCAAGGAAGACTATTACACCTCGATCCACATTGAAGAGTTCGAGATCGAGGCCCGCGACACCAAGCTGGGTCCGGAAGAAATTACGCGCGACATCCCGAACATCGCCGACTCGTTTCTGCGCAATCTGGATGAATCGGGCGTGATCCGGATCGGCGCCACGGTCAAGCCGGGCGACATCCTGGTCGGCAAAGTGACGCCCAAGGGCGAAACCACGCTGACTCCGGAAGAGAAACTGTTGCGGGCGATTTTCGGCGAAAAAGCCGGCGACGTGCGTGACGCTTCGCTCTACTGCCCGCCGGGAATCGAAGGCACCATCGTGGACGTGAAGATCTTCTGCCGCAAGGGTGCGGAGAAGGACGAACGCCACAAGGCCATAGAAGCCGCGCAGGTAGCCAAACTCGAAAAGAACCTTGCGGATGAAATCCGCATTCTCACCGACGAACGTCTGAAGCGCTTGAACGATTTGCTGGGCGGCCAGAAGCTGGTGGCCGACCTGCACGACGAGCGCACCAACAAGCGTTTGCTGACCAAAGGCAGCGAGTTGACGCGCGACATCCTGGAAAAGATTTCGACGCGCAACTTGAAGCGCCTGCGGTTGAACGACAAGGACCCGCTGCTCATCGAGAAAATCGACGAAGTGGAGGAAATGACCTCGCGGCAGATCGATGTGCTGCGCAAAATCACCGACGAGCGCATCGGCAAGCTAAAGAAGGGCGACGAGCTGCCTCCGGGCGTGATCAAGCTGGTGAAATGCTACATCGCCATGAAGCGCAAGCTTTCCGTCGGAGACAAGATGGCCGGACGCCACGGCAACAAGGGCGTCATCGCGCGCATCGTTCCGAAGGAAGACATGCCTTACATGCCGGATGGCACGCCGGTGGAAATCGTGCTGAACCCGCTGGGCGTTCCTTCACGTATGAACGTCGGGCAGATTCTCGAGACGCATCTCGGCTGGGCTTCGAAAGAGCTCGGCGAGAAAATCGGGAAGCTGCTGGACAAGGAAGCCCGCGCGGAGAGCGTGCGCAAGTGGTTCAAGGAAGCGTTCGGCCCCACGTCGGTGTGGAAGACGATCGTCGGTCTGGATGACGACGCGATCCTGGACCTGGCTTACAGCTTCCGCGAAGGTGTGCCGTTCGCAACGCCGGTATTCGACGGGGCGCGCGAGGCGGACATTCGCCACTTGCTGCAATTCACCGAACTTCCGGACACGGGCAAGATTTCGCTCTACGACGGAATGACCGGTGATTTGTTCGCGCAGCAGGTAACCGTCGGCTACATTTACATGCTCAAGCTCTCTCACCTGGTGGACGACAAGATTCACGCTCGCTCCATCGGGCCGTACTCCTTGATCACGCAACAGCCGCTGGGCGGCAAGGCGCAGTTTGGCGGACAGCGATTCGGAGAAATGGAAGTGTGGGCGCTCGAAGCATACGGCGCCGCGCATATTCTGCAGGAATTGCTGACCGCGAAATCCGACGACGTTTATGGCCGCGCGAAAATCTACGAGGCGATCGTCAAGGGTGAGCCTGGAATTGAACCCGGCGTGCCTGAATCGTTCAACGTTCTGGTACGCGAGTTACAGTCGCTGTGCCTGGATGTGGAATTGATGAAGCGCCAAAAGCCGCAACTGGAAAAAGCGGAAGCGGCCGACTAATAAAGCGCCTTCTCGCAGTGTGGGATGTGCGTCCGATATTTTTGTAACTGGTTTTTAAGTCCGGTTCTTCCGGACAGGAGGATCAGCCCTTGTATCGATCGAGCCCATATGATCGCGCCAGTCAGATTGCGGATTTTGATTCCATTCGCATCAGCCTGGCAAGTCCGGAAAAAATCCGGTCATGGTCGCACGGAGAAGTAACCAAGCCGGAGACCATCAATTACCGCACCTTCAAACCCGAACGCGACGGACTTTTCTGCGCCAAGATTTTCGGCCCCGTCACCGACTGGGAATGTTTGTGCGGAAAATATAAAAGGATGAAGCATCGCGGGGTGATCTGCGATAAGTGCGGAGTGGAAGTGACGCTCAGCAAGGTTCGCCGCGAGCGTCTCGGCCACATCGAGCTGGCTTCGCCCTGCTCGCACGTGTGGTTCTTCAAGGGGTTGCCCAGCCGCATCGGCTACCTGCTGGACATCACCATGCGCGACCTCGAGCACATTCTGTACTTCGAGACGTTCGTCTGCATCGATCCGGGCGAAGTGCTGGGAATGAAGGAAAAGGACATCATCCCCGAGGACAAGCTACGCGAGTTGCAGAAGGAATATCCCGGCAAATTCACCTACGGCATGGGCGCGGAAGCCATCAAGGAATTGTTGCGCCGTGTGGAAGTGGATAAGTTGTCGGAAGAATTGCGCGAGAAGATGAAAACGGATGCCAGCCTGCAGAAGCGGATCAAGTACGCCAAGCGGTTGAAGGTTCTGGAAGCATTCCGCAAGAGCGGCAACAAGCCGGAATGGATGATTCTGGATGTGATCCCGGTGCTTCCACCGGAACTTCGTCCATTGGTTCCACTGGATGGCGGACGCTTCGCCACTTCCGATTTGAACGATTTGTATCGCCGCGTGATCAACCGCAACAACCGGTTAAAGAAGCTGATGGAGTTACACGCGCCAGACGTGATCGTTCGCAACGAAAAGCGCATGCTGCAGGAGGCCGTGGACGCGTTGTTCGACAACGGCCGCCGCGGTCGTGTGCTGCGCGGCACCAATAACCGTCCGCTAAAATCGCTATCCGATACTTTGAAGGGCAAGCAAGGCCGTTTCCGCCAGAACCTGCTGGGCAAGCGCGTCGATTATTCCGGACGTTCGGTAATCGTAGTTGGGCCGGAACTAAAGCTGCACCAGTGCGGTCTGCCGAAAAAAATGGCGCTCGAGCTTTTCAAGCCGTTCATTTATCACAAGCTGGAAGCTGCCGGGCACTGCACCACGATCAAGCAAGCCAAGGAATTGGTCGAAGCGCAGGAACCGGTGGTTTGGGACATTCTCGAGGACGTGATTCGCGAGCACCCGGTGCTTTTGAATCGCGCCCCCACGCTTCACCGCCTGGGCATTCAGGCATTCGAACCCGTGCTGGTGGAGGGTAAAGCCATTCGCATTCACCCGCTCGTTTGCACCGCGTTCAACGCGGACTTCGACGGCGACCAGATGGCCGTGCACATTCCGCTGTCGCCCGAAGCTCAGGTCGAAGCGTCGGTGTTGATGCTCAGTTCGCACAACATCCTGTCGCCAGCCAACGGCTACCCGCTGGCGGTTCCGACGCAGGACATGGTGCTCGGCATTTACTACATGACTAAAGCCAAGCCGCAGGCCAAGGGCGAAGGCCGTGCGTTCGGTTCGCCGGAAGAAGTAGTGATGGCGCTGGAAGCGGGCGAAGTGGAACTGCTTACCCCGATTCGCATGCGCTACAGCGGCGAAGTGATCGATCTGACCAATGCGTACGACGATCAGGACGTTTCACACACCGAGCCGGTAAACCTGAGCAAGCAATTCCTGCAGACCACCGTAGGCCGCGTGATTTTCAACGATCACCTGCCCACGGATATGCCTTTCGTCAATGGATTGCTGAAGAAGAAAGGCGTGCAGGCCCTGGTGCAGTATTGCTACCTGCGCTTCGGGCTCGAAAAGACGGTGCTGGCGCTCGATAAGCTGAAGGAACTCGGCTTCCTGTATGCAACGAAGTCCGGCGTTTCGATCGGCATCGTCGACATGGTTATCCCCAGCGTGAAATTCAAGCTAGTGGATTCCGCCGAGCACGAGGTGGTGAAGGTTCAGCAGCAATACCTGGACGGCGCGATCACCAACGGCGAACGCTACAACAAGGTTATCGCCATCTGGTCGGACGTCACCGAAAAAGTGGCGGACGAAATGTTCAAGGCTCTGGAAGAGCAGGACAAGCAGGGCGTGATCAACCCGGTGTACGTAATGGCCGACTCTGGAGCGCGCGGATCCAAACAGCAGATCCGTCAGCTTTCCGGAATGCGCGGCTTGATGGCCAAGCCTTCGGGTGAGGTCATCGAGACGCCGATCACATCCAACTTCCGCGAAGGGCTCACCGTGCTGCAGTACTTCATCTCCACGCACGGCGCTCGCAAGGGTTTGGCCGATACGGCGCTGAAGACGGCCGATTCGGGCTACCTGACGCGGCGGCTGGTGGACGTGGCGCAGGACGTGATCATCAACGAGTTCGACTGCGGCACGGCCGACGGAATTTACGTGGAGCCGATTCTGGAAGCGGGCGTCGAAGTCGAGCCGTTGCGCGACCGCGTTGTGGGCCGCGTTTCGCTCGAGAAGATCAAAGACTACGAAGGCAAAGTGATCGTCGAGATCAACCAGGAGATCACCGAAGAACTGGCAAACTCGATTCAGGCAGCCGGCATCGAGCGCGTGAAAATCCGTTCGGTGTTAACCTGCGAATCAAGGCGCGGAGTTTGCGGACGCTGCTACGGTCGCAACCTGGCGACGGGGCGCTTCGTCGAGATGGGCGAGGCAATCGGCGTCATCGCGGCACAATCCATCGGCGAGCCGGGCACGCAGCTGACCATGCGGACGTTCCACATCGGTGGCACCGCAACCCGCGTCACCGAACAGTCCAAGGTCGAAGCGCGCAACAACGGCTTCGTGAAGTTCGTGGACTTGAAGGTGGTCGAAGGCCGCGGAAAGCAGATTGTGGCCATGAACCGGTCGGGCTTGATCGCAGTGGTTGATGAAAAGGGACGCGAGAAAGAACGCCATCACGTGGTGTACGGCGCGCGCTTGAAGGTAGAGGACGGGCAACCGGTTACGCTGGGCCAGACCATGGTCGAGTGGGATCCGTACACGTTCTCGATCCTCACCGAAACAGCGGGCACCGTGCAGTTCAAGGATTTGCAAGCGGGCGTCACGATCGAAGAGCAGGTGGACGAAGTCACCGGGTTGTCGCAGCTGGTTGTAACGCTGCCGCCGGGAGATGAAAAACACCAGCCCACGATTTTGATCCGTGGTTCACAGGGACGCGTGAAGAAATACCTGATGCCTTCCCGCGCTCACTTGATGGTTGTGGACGGAGACGAGGTTCAACCCGGAGACGTGTTGGCCAAGATTCCTCGCGAAACCACCAAGACCAAGGACATCACCGGCGGTTTGCCGCGCGTCGTGGAACTCTTCGAAACGCGCAAGCCGAAGGATCCCGCGGTCATCAGCGAAATCGACGGCGTGGTGAAATACGGCGAGATCGTGAAGGGCCAGCGGAAAATCTACGTTGAGAGCGAAGACGGCAAGGGCGTAGCCCAAACCATCAAGGAATATTCGATCTCGCGCGGCGTTCACATCAACGTGCAGGAAGGCGAACACGTCGCGGCGGGCGAACCGTTGATCGACGGTCCGCTGAACCCGCACGACATTCTCGCCGTCCTCGGTGAAAAGTACACGCAGGCGTACCTGGTGAACTCGATTCAAGAGGTTTACCGGTTGCAGGGCGTGAACATCAACGACAAGCACATCGAAGCAATCGTCCGGCAGATGATGCGCTGGGTGAAGGTAGAGGACGTGGGCGATACGACGTTCCTACTCGAGGAGCAAGTGGATAAGTTCCGCTTCCGCGAGGAGAACGATCGCATCATCCGCGATGGGGGCCGCCCGGCGACGGGACGTCCATTACTCCTCGGCATCACCAAGGCATCGCTTTCGACGGATTCGTTCATCTCGGCGGCAAGCTTCCAGGAGACGACTCGCGTGCTCACCGAGGCCGCGATTTCCGGAAAGGTGGATTACCTGCGCGGCCTGAAGGAAAACGTGATCATGGGCCGGTTGATTCCAGCGGGCACAGGCCTGGAGCGTTACCGCAATATCCAGCTCCTGACTGAAATCCCGAAGGAAGAGCCGGAGATGATGGAGCCAGAGCTTACGCCTGAGGAAGCCGCAGCGCTGGACTTCCTGCGTAAGGACACAGATGCTGTGGCCGAAAGCTAGACTGCGGTGAGCTAAGCTCGATCGGCGATAACAAACACTTCGAGGCGTCGCGAAGCAAATCACTCGCGGCGCCTCTTTGTTTTTGGGTTCGCCTGTGTTTTCGCCGTAACGACGCAGTCACTTTGTTAATCTTTGTCCTGTCCGGCTGGCCTGTTAGTAACCCGGCATAGCCTCCCGCTTTCTTTTTCTCCGCGTTGCACGCAGTCAGTAAGATAAGAATGACAGTCTTTGGTCCCAAACTGGCCACGAACGCTACGGCATTTCAATGGCTATATACCCGGCCGACAATTCGATCGAACTAGGTGGCCGCGATTCCCCGACGGAAGCGCAGTTCAAGAAGCTCGTGGAAGTGATTTCGCGATCGCAACTGAATTACCGCGAACTCATCGACAGCCTGGACCACGCGATTTTCACGGTATCGCTGGAAGGCGAGATCAGGGTTGCGAATCGCCGCATGGCGGAATCCTTAGGTGTTTCTTTCCAGAACTTGATCGATCACCGCCTGGACGAATTTATCGCCGAGCCAACGCTCGCGACTGCAACCCGCTCCCTGCGCGAGTTCTTCCGGGATGGCCATTGGGCTGGGCGAATTCCTGTGCGCCTGAAGAACAATACCCAGGCCCGATACTACGATTGCTGGCTGCAAGCGTTGTACGAGGAAGGCCAGCCCGCCTCGGTCTGCGGATGGGTACGTGACGTCACCCTGGAGCACGACTCTGAAATCCGTTTTACCGAATTATTCGAATCGCTGCGCGAAGGAATATTTTTCACGACTCCCGATGGCAAGCTGCTTGACGCGAATCCCGCGCTGGTGCGCATGCTGGGATATGACAACAAGGAAGAATTGCGGCAGCTGAATTTCCGCGATAGCTATGTCAATCCCTTGCAGCGGGACGCACTCGTCCGCCAGGTCGTCATCGGGGGAACCGTACAGGACGTGGAGGTACTGTACCGCCGCAAAGACGGCTCAGAAATCCATTGCCTCGCTTCCGGATTCGCCGTGCGAGACAGCTTTGGTCGCACCATCCGAATGCAGGGCACTCTGGTGGACATCACCGAACGCATCCAGATTGAGGCCCGCCTGCACAAGGAGCAGGAGTTTGTCCGCCGCCTCGTTGACAGCTTTCCGGACGTAATAGCGGTGATGGACACGGACGGCCGCTTTACGTTTGTGAGTCCGCGCGTTCAGGAAGTCCTGGGATATTCGCCACAAAATCTGATCGGCAACGTGCTCTGGGAGCAGGTCCACCGCGACGAAGTGGCGGCGCTTATCGGCATTTTTCAAAAGCTCACCGCCGGAGAACTGGCCAGAACCCAGTTCGAATATCGAACCAAACACGCCGACGGAAGCTGGCGGATTATGCGCGCCAGCGCCTGCCCACTGTTTGATGCCTCATCTAAAATCGCCGGCGTAGTGGCGTCGGCGCGCGACGTCACAGACGCCAGGTTGGAAGAAAAACAGAGAACCCAGATGGAAAAGCTGGCCGCTATGGGCGAAATGATGTCCGGCGTGGCGCACGAATTGAACAATCCATTGACGGCCATTCTGGGGATCAGCGATCTGATGCGCGAGCGCGCCACCGATGATTCCACGCGGCGGCAAGTGGAAATCATATTGAAGCAAGCCCGGCGGGCAGCGGCTATCGTGCAGAATTTGCTCGCGTTTTCACGCCCGTCGTCGCTGGTGCTCAAAAAACTTCGTCCGGAGGAAGTGATCGGGCGGGTCATCGAACAGCAACGCGCGTCGTTGCGCCAGAAAAATGTTTCCGTTCAGTTCGAGACGCCGGAAGCTTTGCCCACGCTGGAAGCAGATCCCAGGCTGTTGCAACAGGTCTTTGTGAATCTGATGGTCAACGCGGAGCAGGCAATCACCAGCAGCCGGGATCGCGGGCTGCTGCGTATTTCCATCGAGCATAGCGACGGAAAAGTGAGGTTCGTGTTCGCGGACGATGGCCCCGGCATCGCCATGGAAAATCTGACGAAAATTTTCGATCCCTTTTTTACCACCAAACGCCCGGGAGGGGGCACGGGGCTGGGTTTAACGATTTGCCTGGCGATTATCAAGGAGCACGGCGGAACGATCGAGGTGCAATCGTCGCCCGGCGCGGGGGCGGAATTTCGAGTAGTCCTGCCGGAATTCAGAGAAGAGACGCATTCGCAGGAAACGGGAGCAGCGCAAGGGCTCCGAGCGCAAGCTCCTTCGTTGCCGAAATCAGCGGTGTTGCAGGGCCGTTCGGTGTACGTAGTGGACGATGAAGAAAGCATTCGTGAAATCGTGCAAGAAGGACTCTCCGCACGCGGGATGGTGGTGGAGGGCGCGGCAAGTTCCGAAGAGGCTCTGCCGCATTTAGCGACGCACCCTTATGATTTCGTGTTGTGCGATTTCAATCTGCCGGGCCTGAATGGCGAACAGTTCTTCAAAGAGATGCGCGCAAAAAGTGGCGCGGCCGCCCCAAAATTTGTGTTTATGACTGGAGCATTGTTGGATCCCGGCACGCTGGCTCATTTTCGGGAACAAGGAGCCTCGGTGATGCAGAAACCATTCCACATCGCGGCGCTGGCGACTCTACTGGCTAAACTGCTGGAATCAAAACCGGCACAAAGATAGACAGAATCGACTGGATTATTTCGATGTTACGGTGGCGGACGATGGCGCCGCATCGACTCCAAAATCCCAGAAATAAAGACTGGTAGCTCCCCCCTGCACGATCTCCGCCATGGCATATTCGCCAGGTTCCAGATTCTGTCCCAAGGTAAATCGGTAGACACCGCGTGCGATTTCCCAGCGTTGAATCGGCAGCGAGATTTTACCTGTCGTTTCTTCTTCTTTGAATATTTGATCCAGATTTTCCAGGTTGCGTTTGCCATTGCCGATTTTCGCCTGCAGCAAATCCATTTCCGGTTCGCGTCCATCTGCGGTGCGTATGTAAAATTCCGTCTGGCCGGACTTGATGCGGATCTTGGCGCGGGTGCCGGGAAGAGAGATCGTGTGCCGGGTGGGGACTATCGGAATCGGTATCAGCACCTGCTTCAGCATCTGCGTCTTGCTGAATTTCATGTCCGCTTCGGCCTGCGATAACTGGCGAATGGTCTTCCCATCGAATTCGAACAGGCCTTCGCCCGGCGGCAGAAAAACTCCGTGGGCGACTTCGATGCTGGCATCGATGTCGAGTGGTTCGGCGTGCCTCGCGACATCAGCGGCGTGAACTTTGGCGATAAGTTCAGCGTTTCGTTCCGCCTCTTCAGCCTCGGCTTTTTTTGTTGCGTCCCAATCGACGAGATTGGCCGGCATCTCCTCCCAGTCTCTCTGGTCAATGCTGTAGTAACGAATGCGTTCGCCGTCAATCTGATATTCCCTGACCAGCTGAAAAGTCCCATCCTTCAGCATTAACTTCTTGCCGCGCGGCAGGGTTGATTCGCTGGATCCTTGCGACTGGGGTGAAGTTGGCTTCTGGCTCGGGTCACTGGACTGCTCAGTCCCAGCAGCCTTAGTTATTTGATTCTTCGAAAGAGCTTTAATACTGGGGAAAAAAAGGCTGGCAATTAAGAGTGAGAGCCGCAACGGACGGAAGCGACCAGCGAAGGAGCGTTCGGATTTACGACCGGGTTCCATGGTCTTTCTAGCAACTGCAAACCGTCTTGCCGGTATGATGCAAATCCGCGCCGTAAGGTTGAGCGATCCAGAATAGTCCGGGTGGGCGATGCACACAAGACGAGCACTTAGAAGATAGGCTGCACGAAAAACGGTCTCGAGGCGGAGGCTACCTGCGCGGCTAGTGGTCGCAGCGGGGCTGCAAGACGGTGAGGATCATCAGATCCGAATGCGAAAAAAGCCAGTTTTCAGCTTCGACGCCGGCGGCTTCGGCGGCACGCACGATGGTGCCGAGGTGCTTATTGCGAGCGAGCCCGCGCAGGTGGTCCGCACAAATTCCGGTCAGCGTGACCACTTCGCTTTCAGTGAAGCTTTTCTGGCTTAGCTTGATTCGAACCATCAGAGCCCCCACGTCGTTCAGATGCTGATACCAAATTAAATGCTGCCACCGTTGCATGCAATAGGCCTTCCGTTCTATAGCGCTAGAACCCAAGGTGCCTTTGCAAAACGGAAGCGTATTGTCTTCAATAGTTCACAACGCTTTTGGCGAATTTTCGCCGAAAACCCCAAGTGAAATCCATCCGGCTAATAATGGAAGCAAAAGTCTACATATGGAATATTTCTACACGTTGAACGATGTATTTGGGGCGCGAAATTGGGAACGTTTTATGGAAATTCGTCTTGGCGGTGAATTCCATCCTTCTGTATCCCGCAATCCATTTCAATTAGTTGAGCGGTAACCTTCGAGAAACGGAGGATTAGAGCGAAAACCCGTCGGCCTTTTCAAACGCGCGCGCTAACCGCAGAATTCGGCTTTCCTGGAAGTGGGGTCCGAAGATTTGCATACCTACTGGCAGGCCGGCCTTGGTTTTTCCGCACGGAATTGAGATGCCCGGCACCCCCGCCAGCGATCCTGTAACGGTATATATGTCAGCTAGATACATCTCCAAGGGGTCAGCCGTTTTTTCGCCCAGTTTAAAGGCCGGAGCTGGCGCGGTCGGCGTGATAATGGCATCGACCGTCTCAAATGCGTCGGAAAAATCGCGAGCGATCAACGCCCGCACCTTTTGCGCTCGCACATAATACGCATCGTAATAGCCGGACGAGAGAACATAGGTACCGAGCATGATCCGCCTTTTAACCTCCGGCCCAAACCCGCGTTCGCGAGTTTTACGGTACATTTCCATCAGGGTGGAGCCCGGGACCCTCAATCCATAACGTACCCCGTCATATCGAGCCAAGTTCGAACTTGCTTCGGCCGTTGCCACAATGTAATACGTAGCAATTGCGTAAGCAGTATGAGGCATCTGTAAAGGAACCCGTTTACACCCGAGCTTTTCGAGCAAGCCAATGCCAGCCTGAACCTTGGTCTTAACCTCAGGATCGATCCCTCCGCCAAAGTAGTCGTCAGGCACTCCGATCCTTAAACCTTCGATAGGCTTTTCAATCTCAAAGGGATAGTTTGCAACAGGGGCAACGGTCGAGGTCGAATCGTTGGAGTCGTGCCCTGCGATTACTTGCATAACCGAGGCTGCATCGGCTACGTTCCCGGCTAACGGTCCTATGCGGTCAAGAGAGGATGCGAAGGCTATAAGGCCATAGCGCGATACGCGACCGTACGTAGGCATCAAGGCAGGAATTCCACAATAGGAGCCCGGCTGCCTGATAGACCCCCCTGTGTCAGTCCCTAGCGCCACCACCGCCAGGCCAGCTGCCACTGCAGCCGCAGAGCCCCCACTGGAGCCCCCTGGCACACGATCCTTCGCTATCGGGTTCCGTACTGCCCCGTATGCAGAGTTCTCGTTCGAGCTCCCCATGGCGAATTCGTCGCAATTAGTCTTGCCCAATATCACGGCTCCAGCCTGTTCCAATCGCTCGACCACAGTCGCGTCATAGGCTGGCACGTAGTTTTCGAGGATTTTTGAGCCGCAAGTGGTGGTTACACCTCGAGTGCTGATAACGTCCTTGATGGCCACAGCAACGCCAGCCAAGGCCGGTAGCGCTTCGCCCTTAGCTATACCCGCATCCAGTAGATCCGCATGGGCGTAGGCACGATCCGGGCAAAAAGCCAAGAAAGCGTTTAGCTCGCCGTTCTGGCGTTCAATTCGCGTGTAGAACTCTTTTGTAAGTTCATGCGCGGAGATCTGCTTGGTTTCCAGCGCCTTCCGCACGCTGGAAACGGTCCAGGGCGAGCCAGTGGCGCTCATCTTTCAATCACTTTGGGAACACGGAAGAAGGGCTTGGCAGCGTCAGGCGCACGATCCAGTACTTGGGTGGCAATATGACAGGGAACTTCGACATCGTCGCGGAGGTTGGGCTCAGACTCGTAACCTGCCGCAAGATTCGTTTGCGCTGAAGCCGGTGAGGTTCGCTCGATCGCTGTAGCCTCGACCGCGGAGACGTCGATTTCCTGCAGCTTGCCCACATACGAAACTATTTCGTCGAGCTGACCGCGATACATTTCGACTTCTTCTGTCGATAGCTCAAGATGAGCAAGTTCCGCCACCCGGAGCACGTCTTCGCGAGTGATTTTCACGTGATCCTCGCCACGCCCAGATGCCGAAGCGGCAAATTTATATTAGGAGATTGAAATTTCATCGATCCATCTTAGTACAGAAGAGTTTGAGTGCAAGCGTCGCCCAGCGAGAGCTTGGCGAAAAATGTGACTCAGGCGAACTGCAATACATTGTTTCTGGAGAACGCCGGCCGACGAAATGCTACGTCCTGCGGAGGCGAATGAAGGGAATGTGCTCGTTATTGAACTCGTGCGAAATTCGTGCCGCCACAGGCTTCGCGAATTTCACTTCGCGCACCAGCGTGCCTCCCCAGGCCTTATTTACTTGAGCGCAAAACTCCGGCTTCATTTGTTCCAGCTGCTTTTGCCAGGCTTTAGCGTCGGCTGAAATCTCAAGACATCCGGAATGGCATTGCACCGGACGTGTGTGCGCAGCGAGAGTACTGCCCACCACGCTTGGCCAGACGCCCGATAGCCACGCAACGGCCGCTTCCGGCCGCTTAAGTTGACGCAGCATACCACCCAGCAAATTTCCTGCTCGTTCCATAGCCGCCCCGTGTTATCTGGAATTTTGCGATTTTAGCACACACGCTACGCGAAGCTCGCCACAATCTCAGGTGAACGCCTTATTTTTTTCGGTTGGCGCTGCGGCTTATTCTAAATGAAATCTACTGCTCGGCACATCGCGCCGCGGAGGTGCTAATGCTTATTTTGTCCGTTATTTTATTTTCGGCCAACTTTCTTCACCCGATCATAGCCGCACCGTTGCCCGGGCGGCCGGATAGCCGCGCCAGTCGTAATGCCGCCACCGAGAAAGTATGGACGAATCAGGACATCCCGTTTTTGCGCGAGAACGCCCCAATTTCGATAATCGGTGGGGGTGGCGCCTACGTGCCGGACAGCGCGTCGAAAACCTCGGCGAACGCGCCATCGCCGATGATTTCAGAAATGCAACAACAGAATCCGCACTGGTACGCGGCCCAAGCCGGGATGTTGCAGCAGCGGCTTGACGCAGACGAAGGGCAGATTCGCAACGTTCGTGAAATCCGCGAAGCTGGCGATGGAATTTCCGGAGCGGTGCCGCTCGACAAAAATGCGCCGGGTCTTAGCCCGGAAGTGACGATCGAAATTTTGCAGAACGACGAGCGCGCGATCCGGGCACGAATGGACCAGCTGGAAGATTCGGCGCGAGCGAACGGCCTGGATCCCGGCGTTTTGCGGTAAATTCATAACTTCTATCCAGTTCCAGTTGAACAATCCTGCCGTTTCGCCAAGTAGGTCCCGAATCGTCGCAAGATGGCTCTGGATTTCCTCGCATTTACTCGAATCCACCACTGCGGCGTAGCTTCGCGCTCGACGAGCTTGAAATCGGAGAGATTCTTCACTTCGTTCAGGATGACGAGCGTTGTTTACGTTCGCAACGAATGAGTTTAATCGCGTCTTGTGCTGGCCTGAGGTCTTCTGCTCGCACTATTTGAGCGCGAGAACCGGATAGTGGCGAAAAGTGCTTTCGTGGAAACTGTCTGCGTGTAAATAGCCGCAGCATAGTCGCTAATGAAGGAGCGAAACATGATTCCGCTACGCGTCATCGCAATCCCTACGGATGTTGCAACAAAAGTTCGCCGCACGGGCAGAGACCCGCACTATCATCACCCCGCGCACAACGAAATTGCGGCTGAGTCTGCGCCGTGCCGGCATTGCTTGAAGCTCATTGAGGCCGGCAAAGAAATGGCGACCTTATTTACCTACGACGCGTTCGAAGGCGTTGAGTCCTTTCCTCTGCCCGGGCCTGTTTACATCCATGTCGAATCCTGCGAACGATATCCGGAAAATGGAGGCTTCCCGGCGGTATTGCGGAACAGCCCCAGAACACTTAACGCATACGCGCGCGGCCGCCATTTGGTCGCGACAGAATATGTTGAAAACGGAAATGTTGAAGCAGGCGTTCAGAACTTACTGGCGCGTGCAGATGTGGATTACATTCACGTCCGCAGCACGACGGCGGGTTGCTACACGTTTCGCATTGAACGCGCCGATGTTATTGAGCTGCCGCGGCGCTGACGCCGTTCAGGCCGAGTTGTGGTGCGACTTCGCGAAGGGCTGCGATACAGAAGGCAATGTGCTCTTCGAGTGGGACGCCAAGCTCCTCGGCGCCCTTGTAAACGTCGTCGCGATTCACTCCGCGTGCGAAAGCTTTGTCTTTTAGTTTCTTCTTCACTGAAGAGGCTTCGACCTCGTGGACGCTTTTGCTCGGTTTGATCAGGGCGCAAGCGGTCAAGAAGCCGGCCAGTTCGTCACAGGCAAAAAGCGTCTTGTCCAAGGGAGAGACTCGCGGCGGCCAAGGCAAAAGTCATGATGTCTGGTCGTCGACGCAGCCAAGCCGCGACCGTGAATTGCGTCTCTTATGGGATTCGTCTCAATCTAGGAATCGGAGAGCCTGTGAGACGTCTAATAATGAGACAGAATCCGTACTGCGCCCACGACCCTCGGGATTGATTCGGTGTTTGTTCTCGTCATTCATTGAGCACAATGACCTTGCGTGTCTTGCATTTAGCACAGCCAGTACAAACAGCTGCGCTGTGCCGAAGTGTTTTGAGTCAGATTGTGGGCAATAGAATTGCAAGCATAAATAGTCAACCGGTGACGCGGAGCGGCAATGTGCTGTTAGCGTTAGCGGACGCGAAACGTCGAAGGCGAACATGAGCCGTAGATGCTTTCGCTGCTTGGGGGACCACAACTCTCTTTAGATTGTGGCACGCGCTGTACGCACCAAAAACGCTTTTCTGCTTGAGGACCAAAAAGGGCTTGACAAGAAATGGCACCGTGTGGAGAATCGCTCCGCGCCTGCCTTCCCCTTGTTGCATCCCTCCTCTTCTCGCAGATAAGCTTGCGAGGAGATCCGGTGTCTGAAAAAGAAGCAATAGAGACGAGCATAGAATCAGAACGGGAAGTACTTCGCTGTCAGGTATGTGGATTAGTGCAGTACCGGACACGCACGGATAATTGTCGCCGGTGCTTGCGCATGCTGCCCCCGAAGGTGACGTTTGTGATTCCGATGCCGTCACCGCAGGATTTACCGGGGGACGACCGTCAACTATTTGAGAACTGGCCCAATCGCGAAACCGTCGAGAACATTGGCCAGCGAATCAGGCAGTTGCGGGAATCGCGCGGTATGACGCAAAGTCAGCTGCAAGCTCGTTCGCGCGTATCTCGCTCTTATTTGTCCCGGATCGAGAGCGGACAAATGACGCCAAGTCTCGGCACGCTGGAAAAAATTGCCGAAGCTCTGGGCGTTGGCTTAAACCGCTTCTTTGTGCCGGAAACAAACGGTGAGACGGTGCTCGAAGATCCGTTCATCCAGGGACTGCGGCCGTACCTGCGTCAACTCGATTGGACCCAGTGGCAAGGCATCCTGAAGCGGTTGCAGGCCATCAGCGAGCATGTGAGCACGAATCACGTGCGTCCGATGCCGCCGCAATCTGCGGAACGGTTGCCCCACCACATGCCCCGCCGGCAACAGGCCTCTGGCCAAACTGGGATAGCGCTGCACCGCTAGTCTTCTCAGACTTGAATAGCACGGGAAAACTGAAATCACGACAAGATTAGGTAGGCTCGGTGGTCCGCCGTTGCGGACTGCCGGGCTTGACCTGGAACTTGGCAGATTGCGGTTGAACCGTGGCGCCCCGTGTAGCCCGTACAATTCCGTTCGAAGAAATCCATAACAGCCGACCGCCAAACACCGCAGCGCCATTGTTCGAACCCACGCTTTATTGGGTCTCTTTCGCGCCAACGCGTACGAGCGCGATCTCCACGTGATCGCTCTTGCGTGTAAGCGCGACGACGCGCGCGCCCTCGCCGCGATCGTCTACAAAAGCGACATCGGCGTCGCTGGTCGCATCAACGCCATGAACCTTGGCAGGCGAACCATGCTTCTCGCGGTGAAAATTTGGTCACAGCCTCTGCGTGTACCACGCTGTGACTTTATCCAGACCATCGGTCGTATCGTATTTTTCGACGGCCAAGCCAAACCCGGCATTACCCGCTGACAATTCGACATTCGCATTATCGTTATCGCCGGAAGTTTTGGCGCCCGGGTACACAGGCAATCCACTCGAGCGCGCGCCATCCTTGTTTACTTTGATACCGCCCACAGGCGTCGAAATCTCGACGTTCTTGCCCTGCTCATGAACATGCAGGTTGCGGATAAACAACCCCGCCAAAGCCAGCCCAAAAATCACCATCACAACAATGCCGCCAGCCACAATGCCAAGAATCCACCACACGGCTGTATTACTGTCCCGGCGCTGCTGCGGCGGAACAACGGCCGGCGGCCTTCCCGATGCGCTAGACATAATTCACCCCTTGCACTGTCAATGGTGATACGCGAACTCGGGGTGAAATGTTTCCTGGGCGCTATTCGTTCTGTCGATTGGCTCAGTTAAAGCGCACTTCCACGCCCGGATGCCTGTCGAGATGAACCGAATCGATGAACCGCACTTCCGATTCCTGAAGAGTCATGATCAAGGAATGCGTGCGAGTCCCGTCGCGAAAAAAATTAACTCCGCGCAGCAAACCGCCCCCGGTAACACCGGTGCACGCGAAAATAATTTTCTTCCCCGGCGCCAAATCAATCGTCTCGTACACACGCTTGTGATCTTTGATGCCCATCTGCGACAGGCGTTCCTGGTGCTCGGGCTTGGAGACAACCAGGCGCGCCAGGATTTGACCGTTGAGGCAACGCAGCGCGGCGGCGGTAAGCACGCCTTCGGGAGCGCCGCCAGTGCCCATCACGGCGTGAACCGAAGTGCCGCGCACCGCGGCATTGATTCCCGCGGACAGATCGCCATCGGAGATGAGCCGGATTCTGGCCCCAGCCGCACGAATATCACTGATGAGTTTTTCGTGACGCGGGCGGTCGAGGACGACAATAACCAGGTCTTCGACGTCCCGGTCATAACGCCGGGCAATCGCGCGGATGTTGTCCTTCACAGGTGCGTCAAGATCGATTGCGCCTTTCGCTGGCGGACCCACGATGATTTTTTCCATGTAGAGATCGGGCGCATGAAGCAGGCCGCCGTGTTCGCTAGCTGCCAGCACGACTACCGCGCCGGGCTCGCCTGTCGCACAGAGATTGGTTCCTTCGAGAGGATCAACGGCGATGTCGACCTGCGGATATTGCCGGGTTTTGTCGCGGACGGCCGCGCCCACTTTTTCGCCGATGAACAGCATGGGGGCTTCGTCGCGTTCGCCTTCACCGATGACGATGGTGCCATCCATGCCCACGCGATCCATTTCCGTGCGCATTGCTTCGACGGCGGCCTGGTCCGCTTTTTCGCGATCGCCTTGGCCCATGGTGCGGGCGGATGCGATGGCTGCGGTTTCCACTGTGCGCAAGAATTCGAGGCTGAGTTCTTTCTCCATGGCCGCTCCTGAAGATTTAAGCGATTCCGGTGGGCTGGTCGATCCGCCCGGGGGCGCTATCATAATCCAAATGCCAGAAATCAAAACAAACAGATGTTACATGGCTCGGGGATCGGTTGATCGGCGCGAAGACTGCATGGCGCTGAGCGATTCCTGCGCGTTTATGGCAGGGGTTGAATTCGTGCGTTGACCAGATATGGATCGTCGAATTCGGTCATGTCTCCTGGATGCTTGCCGGTCACTGGCTGAAGGCGCGCGGAGAGCGGTTTGTGCCATTTCACCGAAAGGCTGGCGACGTCTCCCAGAATGCGCGCGAGTTGATCTTCGGTGATGTCACCCGGCAGCGGAATTGTGTCGAGTCCCGTGCCGCAGACCGCGGAATAGGCGAGCAAGGAATCAATCGCCAGGTGGCCTTCACTCCAACTCCGTGCGAGAACGGTATCCTCCATAATCGGAAGCATCAGTCCTGAGTAGCCGGCGTGTTTGACAGGGATGGCCTTCAGTGAGCGCGTAATGAGCGCTGCCGCGCTGAGAGTGCCGCTGGAGCCGACCGGGGCGCCGAAAAAATTCTCAATCGCGCGGCCGATGGAGATGTCTTTCAATGGCGCGGGTGAAAGGTCGATGCCACCGTACGTCCAGCCGTTGGCTTGGCTTATTTCCATCGCGGTCTTTTCAATGCTGATGGCATACGCGCCGAGCGTGGATGTGAGCTTTTCTTCAGCTGCGCCTGGCGATTTAGCAGAGGCCAGCGCTTCCGCTACCACGTTCGCGGATTCCAGCGCGATGGCAAATTGTTTTCCTTCTCCGGTGTAATCGTAACCGGCTTTTTCGAACGCGGCTTTGGCTACGTGTAAAAATTTGAGCGCGTCCTGAATTTGAGTCTTGTAATTTGCGCGATCGAGACGGATGAAAGCTGTGACCGCCCGGACCTTCGGCTTCGCCGGAGGAGCGGATGATGCGGATGGGACCCTTAAAAATGGGATCAATGCTGCGGCAAGAATCACAAGAACTGCAGCACGAAGGCGGCGAGATCCGCGCCCTGGGAGGCAAGCCCCCATGAGCGGTTTGTAGCCTGGAGGCGGCTTCTGTAAAAGCGGTGGCAAGCTGCCGCACTCCATATACCGCGAGGGGAGCTCATGAGTACGCCTGGATTCCGGTGATGCGCTCGCCGATGATTAGTTTATGGATGTCGTGTGTGCCTTCGTAGGTGAAGACCGATTCCAGGTTGTTCATGTGGCGCATTACACAGTAGTCGTCCACGATTCCGTTCGCGCCCAGGATTTCGCGCGCCATTCTTGCGGTTTCGCGCGCCATCCAGACGTTATTCATTTTCAGCATGGAGATGTGCGATGGATGCACGCGGCCTTGATCTTTGAGGCGTCCCACTTGCAGCGCCAGAAACTGCGCCTTGGTGATTTCCGTGATCATCCATACCAGTTTTTCTTGCACCAGTTGGTGGGAAGCAATGGGCTTGTTGCCGAATTGCTTGCGTTCCTTGGCATAGCGCAACGCAGTGTCGTAGCAGGCCATGGCTGCGCCGATGCCGCCCCAGCCGATGCCGTAACGTGCTTGATTGAGGCAGGAAAGCGGGCCTTTCAGTCCTTCGACGCCGGGAAGCAAGTTGTCGACCGGGATTTTGCAGTCGGTCATCGCCAAGCCTGAAGTTACTGAAGCGCGCAGCGAATATTTTCCGTGGACGTCCCAGGCTTTGTATCCCGGGGTGCCCTTTTCCACCAGGAAGCCGCGGATTTTGTCATCTTCACACTTCGCCCAGATGACGGCGACATCCGCCAGCGAGCCGCTGGTAATCCACATTTTTTCGCCATTCAAGACATAGCTATCGCCCGTCTTTACGGCGCGAGTCAGCATCCCGCCCGGGTTCGAACCAAACTGCGGTTCGGTGAGGCCGAAGCACCCGATCGCTTTTCCTTGTTGCAGCAGCGGCAGCCATTTGTCTCTTTGCGCGTCGGAACCAAACGCGTGGATGGGATACATGACCAGGGCGGATTGTACTGAGACGAAGCTACGCAGGCCGGAATCGCCGCGCTCGAGTTCCTGCGTCACCAGGCCATATTCCACGTTGGACATTCCGGCGCAGCCATACCCTTTCAGGCTTGCGCCAAACAGGCCGAGATCGGCCATCTGCGGAACCAGCTGAGTCGGAAATTTGCCCTCGCGGTTATATTCCTCAATGATCGGAAGGATTTCCGCGTCGACGAATCGGCGGGCTGTGTTGCGGGCTAGTTTTTCTTCGTCGCTTAGCAGGGAATCGAAGTCGAGGTAATCGACCCCGGAGAAAGCCAGCATGGAATGTCTCCTTGAATGAGGCGGACACGGATATACGAACGATAATTTGCGGCGATGTCCAAACCGCGATTGTATCGAAATCGGAGGGTGGTACGCCAGCGGCCGGCAGGGGTTATGGCCGGCTGACATGAATGGCAAGATGCTGAACACGGCGAGGGATTTGTACGTTACTGTGCAAAAAAATGACGATTAGAATTGGGGCAATAATATACTTGACTCATCAAGTCAATGCCTGTAATATAAGCATATGTTTAACGAACCTAGAACACTCCAAGAAGCGATTAAATACTTCGCCGATCCTGATAACTGCCTGAATTACCTTGTGGCTCGGCGCTGGCCCAAGGGCATCGTGTGTCCGACTTGTGGCTCCGCGAACGTTAGCTTCGTTCCGTCGCGTCGCGTATGGCAATGCAAGATTCGCCATCCCAAGTGTCAGTTTTCCGTGAAAGTCGGAACCATCTTTGAAGATTCGCCGATCACCTTGGACAAGTGGCTTGCAGCGATGTGGATGGTTGCGAACTGCAAGAACGGCATTAGCTCTTGGGAAGTTCACCGCGCTCTTGGGATTACTCAGAAGTCGGCTTGGTTCATGCTGCACCGCATCCGGCTTGCGTTGCAGACTGGTTCGGGAACCATAAAGCTCGGCGGGCAAGGCAGCGAAGTCGAAGTAGACGAAACTTTCATTGGCGGCAAGGCCCGCAATATGCACCGCGACGTTCATCGGCGCAGAATCGTTCAAGGCGGCCCGCATGATAAGACAATCGTGGTCGGGTTCTTGGAACGCGGCGGCGAAGTTCGCGCAAAAGTTCTTCCGCACCGCCGGAAACCGTTGATTCAGAAAGAAGTTCGCAATCACGTCGCCGCTGATTCCGCACTCATGACCGACAAGCTGCAATCGTATGAGGGACTGATTCGCGACTATACCCACTATGTGATTGACCATGCCGAAAAATACGTGGACGGCAAGGTTCACACCAATGGACTCGAAAACTTCTGGAGTTTGCTCAAGCGCGGTCTGAAAGGCACCTATATCAGCGTCGAGCCATTCCACCTGTTTCGTTATCTTGACGAACAAACATGGCGCTACAACAATCGCGCGACCAAAGATAATCCGATGAATGACGGTGACCGCTTTGACCTCGCAGTTTCGCAAATCATGGGCAAGCGTCTTACTTTTGCCGAAGTCACCGGCAAGGTGGGGGAAACGGCAAACTAAGCCTTGGCGATTGAAACGCGGGAGGAACGTCGGCGCTTCGGCTTTGGTCCGCGCCTGCGTGGATTCTTTGCAGCAGCCTTGCGATGAGACTCGACGCGCTTCTGAATCTCGGAGTGCGGAACGGAAAGTACGTGGTCTACGAGATTCGTGAACCTCGTGTATTCATCGCTATCGCTTTGCTTCATGGCGCTCTCCTCAGTGATTCGGACTGCTTACTTTCTTGGCTCATCTCTAATTCCAGTCATGGGATTTATCCCTTTTGCTTCACAAAGCCTGATAAGGCTCGCAGTGTCGGGAGCCACATGCAGCTTAGGTATCGCATGAAGTAAGATTTTAAGAGAATCGCGGGCGGCCAGGTCCGCTTCTCGCCGCACTCTCTTGAGGAAATTAAATTCTTCCCAACTAAAAAGGTCCACCGCTTGCAATCCGGCAAAATCTTTTTTGTAGATTGGCGGGTTCATTCCCTCATCGACCATCAACTCCGTAAACTTGCCCTGCTCAAAGTCGCCATTCTCAAAAACACATTCTATGGGCTGTGGTACGCCAAAGCTTGCTTCCCATTCACGCACCTTAGTTATGCAAATACGAGCACCAAGAGCGTACGGAGGGACAACTTTTCGCAAGTCTAGAAGCGAACTGACGCCATTATAAATGTCCATAGAAACCATACACGAAATCGAACAATTGACCAGCATCACTGGAACTTGGCACAGACGCCTGAGAAATTCCCGTGCTCTCTTTTCATCTTTGGCAATCTCAACATAGTCGTTTCTGGCGTTCTTTTGACTTTTGTAATTTTCATTTGACAGTGCTGCCATGAAGTCAACCATGTGAAAGGGGAGGTCCATCCCGAAGGTTTTGTGAATGTCGGTCCAAGATTTCTCAAAAGTTCGCCATTGGAAATAATTGGCAATGTAGCCGGACACGATTACATAGGGCTGACTCTCCGGACTACCAGCCGCATCAAAGTACGCGGTAAATACCGCCATTAAACGGCACCCCGGATTTGCATCGCCAACAAACAAAGAAGCGGCGAGACGGCCCACAGCGGAATCTGTTTCAAAATTTTCCGCCCACTCAAAGGTATCTTGTAGCTCCATTTTATGTAATGCCTTTTCCTTTCCACAACAAGATAGTGGGCTTTGCGGCTTGATGAGTCAAGTATATTATTGCCAGAATTGGGCCCCGTCTTTTGTTTTGAACGAGTTGCAGTGATTTCTAATCGGCCGGAGTGACGATTAGAAATTGGCACTGGAGAGAAGCGGTGAACTGCGAGGTGCGGGCTCTGAAGCGCGGATTTTTCGTTTTCGCGAGATTTGTGAAAAATTTTCATTTGGTTGAATCCCGTGTAACGTTAGCACGCCGAAGATTTGTGGGATATTGGACGTAAGAACGGGAGGGACAGACCAATACCAGCTGTACGAAATGAGGTTGGCGCATCGTGACGCACGGTCAGGAGGAGGGCGATTGAGCAACGCGTGAGTTTGATTACGGCGGGGGTCGCGGATTTAGATCGTAGCCGGAACTTTTATGAAAGTCTCGCCAACGGCCAGTGATGAGGCGAGACTCGATGGTATATACTCGCGGCGCATGAGGCGTTCGGCTGCGATAACTGTCTCCGCGGTGATCGTATTACTCGGCTGCGGCCTCGCATTGCTTTCCAGTTTTCTGGTGACCCTGGGATTCGCATTGATGCCCGCGCAAAACGCGGGTCTCCAGATCTCGAAATACGCCGGCCTTTTTATCGCGATTTTCATTCTGGCCCTGGCTATTTGGGGCATCGCCACGGGAGTGAATCTCCTGAAGCTACGCGAGTGGGCGCGCATCTCGATGATTGTTTTCAGCGTGCTGGCTCTGCTGATAGCGCTGCCCGGTATGATTTTTGTGCTTTTTGTACCGTTTCCAATTCCGGCGATTCCGCCAAATACTCCGAATCCGGAAGTCACACAAGCCGCGATAGCGGCGATGCGCCCTGTGATGGCCGTTCTCTATGGAACAGTCGTCATGCTGGCAGGATGGTGGTTGTACTTCTTTAATACGCGCCCGGTCAAAGAGCAATTTCGCGGAACACGGAACGGATTTGCCAGTGCTGCGCCGCCAGTATCCCCGACAGCCTGGACACTGCCCGCAACGGCCAGTGAACCGCGAAAGCGGCCGGTAAGCATCACGATCATCGCCTATGTCGCGCTAATCTCGGCAGTCATCTTTCCGGTGCAACTGGTCACCCATTTTCCGATGTTATTCCTGGGATTCTTTTTCACCGGCTGGCAAGCTTCTCTCATTTCCATAGGTTTTATGACCGTACTGCTTTTAATTGCGCACGGATTATTGAGGTTGCTGCCCTGGGGCCGAAGTCTGGCGATTTATTATTTCAATTTTGCGATCTTCAATTCGATTATTTCCGTGATACTCCCGGGCGCTCAAGCGCGTTATGACGACGCTGTAGCAACAATGCAAACCAGCATGGGTGTGCCGGCGTCGCCCATGAAGTTTCCCATCTGGTACGGGCTGATATTCGGGCTGCCGATTATCGCCATTCAATTGTGGTTCTTGATAACCAGCAGGAAGGCGTTTGAGGGGCGCAACGAGGCACCCCGCCGGCTTTCCTGACATGTTAACGGGAGACGATTCGGTTCGGCATGCCGACGAGGCCAGAGGTACTTTCAGGCATATAAATAAAGGCGCAAAACGTTGACGTGCAATGTGGGCGATGCGATAATCGGCGTCTTTGTTCGACCCTAGAAGTGTGTTCGGGCGATGCGAGGGCTGGCCTGAACCCAAGCTAAACTAAACAAACGGGGCAATCGTATTTTTTCTCTTTCCTAACGATGGATATCCTGCGCCAGCTCGGTGAGCTGTTTCTTCAAGCTGTGCCCACCGTCGTCATCGTCTTCCTATTTTATTTGTTCATGCGCTGGGCTTTTTTTATGCCCATGCAGCGAGCAATGGCCGAGCGAGACGAGAAAATCGAAGGAGCGCGGCGCGAAGCTACGTCGGAAGAGGCCGCCGCACGCGAGGATTTGGAGCATTACAACGAAACATTGCGCAAAGCGCGCCAGCACATCTACGCCGAGCAGGAGGCGGAGCGGCAAACGATCCTGGAAGAAAGCGTCAAGAATTTGAAGGCCATGCGCTCGCTGGCGCAGAAAGAAGTGGCTGAGGCTAAGAAGAAGATCGAGGCCGAAGTGGTGGCGGCGCGCATTGAAGTGGAGCGTGAAATGCCGGCACTGGCCGGCGAAATCGTTCGCAGCCTATTGGAAACTCCGTCCTCGCCACAAGGGGCAGGCACATGATGCGAAATGTTCGTGGCTCGTGGCGTGCCCTAGGATGTGTGGCGGGCGTTTGTTTGCTGGCTGCCGGGCCTGTGCTGGCGCAGGAAGGGGAACCATCGCCCGCGGATTCGACGGTTGGCTGGATTTTTCGTTGGCTGAATTTCGTAATAGTTTTCGGCGGGATTGGCTGGGCCATCGCAAAATACGGCGCGCCCTATTTTCGCGGGCACGCAGATGAGATTTCGCGAAAGATTGCGGAAGGCGCGCTGGCTCGCGAAGCCGCGGAGCGCCAAAAGCGCGAGATGCAAGCCAAACTGGCGGGACTGGACGACGAAGTGATGCGGATCCGCGCCGCCGCGAAACGCGATGCGGACGCGGAGACGCAGCGGTTGCGCGATCAGGCGCACGCGGAAGCCCAGAAAATCGAGCGTGCGGCGAAAGCCGAAATCGCCGCGGCAGAACGCGCCGCTCGGATGGAATTAAAATTACTGGGCGCGCGGCTGGCTCTGGATCGCGCCGAAACATTGGTTCGCGAGGAAATTACGCCGCAGGCCGAGGCGGCGTTGTTCAAGGAGTTTGTGGTGGACCTGCAGGGGAGCTTCAATTGAGCGCGGTCAGCGAACGGTATGTTGCCGCTCTGGTTGACGTGGCGTTGGAACATAAGAGCGCCAATGCCGTTAGCAAAGATTTGGCGTCGTTTGTCGACGCCTTTGTAGACTCCGAGGATCTGCGAAATGCGCTGGAGAGTCCCGCGATCGATGAGGCGCTGAAGGATAAAATAATCGGCGAAATTGCCGGAAAGATGAAGTTGAACGATGCAGTACGGAATTTCATTATGCTGGTGGTGCGGAATCGCCGGACGCATTTGCTTGGCGATATCCTGCCGGTGTTTTACGAGGAATTGAACCGGCGGCAGAATATTCTGGAACTGGTGGTGACGTCAGCGCGCAGATTGAACGACAAGGAAAAAACCCAGCTGATGGAAGTATTCAAGAACGGCCGGCCCGGGATGAAGATCGAGGCGACTTTTGGCGAAGATGAAGCTTTGTTGGGCGGGGTGGTGGTGCGCGCGGGATCGACGGTGTACGACGGGTCGGTGCGCGAACGTTTGAACCGGTTGCGCGAGCGGCTGGAAATGGAATAGTCGGTTCGGGCGCATGCGTATTGCGTGGATTTGGTGCGTGAACCAGTGCCGGGAATATGGGAGCCAGTGAATGGCAAATATTAAAGCGGACGAAATTACAAAGATACTGCGCGAGCAGATCGAAAATTACCAGCAGACGCTGGCAGTGGAAGAGGTGGGGTCCGTGATTTCGGTGGGCGACGGAATCGCGCGCATCCACGGCCTGGATAATTGCATGGCTGGGGAAATGATCGAATTCCCGCATGACGTTTTCGGAATTGCGCTGAACCTGGAAGAAGACCAGGTGGGCGCGGTGCTGCTGGGCGATTACACCGAAATCAAGGAAGGCGACATCGTAAAGCGCACGGGGAAAATCATGTCCGTGCCGGTGGGCGATGCGGTGATTGGGCGCGTGGTGGATGCGCTGGGAAATCCAATCGACGACAAAGGTCCCATCGAGGCGAAACAGCGCAGCCCGTTGGAGCGTTTAGCTCCCGGGGTGGTGGATCGGCAGCCTGTCCGTGAACCTGTGCAAACCGGGATTAAGTCGATTGACGCGATGATTCCGATCGGGCGCGGGCAGCGCGAATTAATCATCGGCGACCGGCAGACCGGCAAGACCGCGATCATTATCGATACGATTTTGAACCAGCGCGGCGGCGATATGATTTGCATTTACTGCGCCATCGGGCAGAAACGATCGACGGTGGCGCAAGTGATCAAGACGCTGACGGATTTTGGCGCGATGGAACACACCATCGTGGTGGCGGCGACGGCTTCCGAGTCCGCGTCCATGCAATTCATTGCGCCGTTCACGGCCTGCGCCATCGGTGAATACTTCCGGGACACCAAGCGGCACGCGATTTGTTTTTACGACGATCTCTCCAAGCACGCGCAGTCCTATCGCGAAATTTCGTTGCTGTTGCGGCGGCCCCCTGGACGTGAAGCGTATCCCGGTGACGTTTTCTTCCTGCATTCGCGTCTGCTGGAGCGCGCGGCGAAATTGAATGACGAGCTGGGCGCCGGTTCACTGACGGCGCTGCCTGTGATTGAAACGCAGGCCGGCGACATTTCCGCATATATTCCCACCAACGTGATTTCCATTACGGACGGGCAGATATTTCTGGAAGCCGACCTGTTTAATAGCGGCTTCCGGCCGGCTGTGAACGCAGGTATTTCCGTCAGCCGGGTGGGCGGCAATGCGCAAATCAAGGCCATGAGGCAGGTGTCCGGTACCTTGCGTTTGGATTTGGCGCAGTACCGCGATCTGGCGGCGTTTGCGCAGTTCGGCACCGAGCAGCTGGATAAAGCCACGCAACAACAGCTGGCTCGAGGGCAGCGTTTGATGGAAATTTTGAAGCAGGATCAATACCAGCCGCTGCCGGTTGAGAATCAGGTTTTAATTATTTTTGCGGCATCGAACAAATATTTGGACGACCTGGAAGTTTCGGAATGCCGGCGGTTTGAGACCGAGCTCTATCCCTTCATCGAGACGAATTACAACGGCTTGCTGAAGTCGTTGCGCGAGAAGAAAGCTTTCGACGATGCCATCAGAGCGGAAGCGAAGAAAGCTCTGGACGCTTTCAAGGAGCAATTCAAAGCCAGCACCAAGGCCGCGAAGGACGAGGCCAAGGCGAAGGAAGAGGCCAAGGCGAAGGAAGAGGCCGGCAAGAAGGATCAGGCTAGCGCCAACGCCGAAAAAGCAGCCGCGCAGGGCAAGCCGAAAGATACTAAGGACGAAGACCACGGCCAAAATAAACAAGAGCAGAATAAAGCGGAGGCCGCGCCCGGCGCCCCTGCGAACCAGCCACAGCAAACTCCCGAGAAAGTGAACGCACCCGCGAAATAACCCGGACCGATGCCCACACTCCTCGATTACCGCCGCCGCATCCGCTCGGTGAAAAGCACCAAGCAGATTACGCGCGCCATGAAATTCGTGGCGGCAGCGAAACTTCGGCGGGCGCAAGAAGGCGTGTATGCGGCGCGTCCGTATGCCAAGGAAATTCTTCGGGTGCTGCGTTCGGCGGCAGCGCGCATGGAATCGCCAGGCCACCCCTTGATGAAGCGCAGGCCGGAAGAAAAAATACTGGTGCTAGTTTTGACGGGCGACCGCAGTCTGGCTGGCGCATTCAATTCCAACGTGTTGCGCCACGCCATGAGCTTCATCCACGAGCATCACGCGCAAAAACTGGACTTGATTGTAATCGGCAAGAAGGCGCGAGATACGCTGCGCAAGCGGGGGTTCAGCTTCGTCGGAGAGTGGGTGGATATCTCCGCGCACGTGGAGTTCTCGAAGGCCAAGGAAATCGCGGCGCGCGTAGCGGAACTCTACATCAACTGCGAAGTGGACGCGGTCTATGCAATCTACAACGAATTCAAGAACGTGATGATTCAGAACCTGCGGGCCGAGAAATTGCTGCCGATAGATGCGGAAGTGATGAAGCCAGCGCAGGAAGCAGACAAGGAAGTAATCCAAAAGCACTCCGGGCCAGCCGGATCGCTGCCGACGGAACCAGGCCCGGAAGGCAGAGGGTTCGTGGTGGATTATATCTACGAGCAGCCGGTGGAAGAAATATTCAATGGGCTGGTGCCGCGATATCTTGAAGCCGAGATTTTCCGCATTCTTCTAGAGTCGGCAGCGGCGGAGCACGCAGCGAGAATGACGGCGATGGATTCGGCGACACGCAATGCATCGGAGTTGATCGATAAGCTGACGCTACAAATGAACAACATCCGCCAAGCCGCGATTACGAAAGAACTGATTGAAATCGTGAGCGGAGCTGCGTCAGCGACGTCGTGATTGGTGAGTAGCGATTGGTGACTTTTGACCCGTTCGGAACGCTTCGGAATGATTTCTCAGATGAGGCCTTCGGCGAGTTCGGGGCCAGCAAACATTGCCGAGGGGTGTGGCCCCAGAACAACGCGAGAAGTCCTGCGCTGTATGCAAATCGCTCGCGGAGAATTGGAAAAAACTGGGCATTCATGTTAAGCCGCGATTTTGGCACATGAAAGACCGGGATTTTGAGCGAGCAACAGCGAACGATTAATGCGTTAGGAATTTCGCTCAAGAAGCGGTTGCTACAGAATTGAATGTGAAGCTGAGGGCGGCGTTCACGACGGCTCACTAATTACCACTCACCACTCGTTAATCAGAGATTTGAGGAGCGTTGAATGGCGACGATCGAAGAGAATACCGGCCATGTGGTTGAAGTCATCGGCCCCGTAGTGGACGTGCAATTTGAAGAGGGGCATCTTCCTTTCATCCACAATGCTGTACACATCACCAGTGAAGGTTACAAGACTCCCGACCCGATCGATATCATCGCGGAAGTGGCGCAGCACCTGGGCGAAGGGCGGGTGCGTACCGTGGCGATGAAGCCGACCGAGGGCTTGGTGCGCGGAATGAAGGCGGTGGATCTCGGCGAGCCGATTTCCGTGCCGGTGGGCCGCGCCGTGTTGGGGCGTGTGCTCAACGTTCTCGGCGAGCCGGTGGACAACCTGGGGCCGGTAAAAACTGAAAAGCGATACCCGATTCATCGACCGGCGCCATTGCTTGAGGATCAGTCCACCACTCTCGAAATGTTCGAGACGGGAATTAAGGTGGTGGATCTGACCGAGCCGTACCTGAAGGGCGGAAAAATTGGGTTGTTCGGCGGAGCGGGCGTGGGCAAGACCGTGCTGATTCAAGAATTGATCCACAACGTGGCCATGAAACATGGCGGCGTTTCGGTTTTTGCCGGGGTGGGAGAGCGCACTCGGGAAGGGAATGATCTTTGGTTGGAAATGCAGGAATCGGGAGTGGTAGTTCCGGGCAATCCTGAGAAATCGCGCTGCGCTTTGATTTACGGGCAGATGACTGAGCCGCCCGGTGCGCGTCTGCGCGTCGGATTGACCGGTCTGACCGTGGCCGAATACTTCCGCGACGAAGAAAAACTGGACGTGCTGCTTTTCATCGACAATATTTTCCGGTTCGTGCAAGCAGGCTCCGAAGTGTCAGCGCTTCTCGGACGCATGCCTTCCGCGGTGGGCTATCAGCCCAACTTGAACACCGAAATCGGCGAGTTGCAGGAGCGGATTACTTCAACCAAGAACGGATCGATTACTTCGGTGCAGGCGATTTACGTGCCGGCTGACGATTACACGGACCCGGCGCCTGCCGCCACCTTCGCGCACCTGGACGCGACCACCAACCTGAGCCGCCAGATAGTGGAACGCGGCATTTATCCCGCCGTCGATCCGCTGGCCAGCTTCTCGCGTATTTTGGATCCGCGCATCGTCGGCCAGGAACATTACGACGTGGCGCGCTCCGTGAAATCGGTGCTGCAACGTTACAAGGAATTGCAGGACATCATCGCGATTCTGGGGATTGAAGAACTCTCCGACGACGATAAGCAGACCGTAACGCGGGCGCGCAAAATCGAAAAATTCCTGTCGCAGCCAATGTTCGTGGCTGAACAGTTCACCGGCCTGGAAGGGAAGTACGTGAAGATCGCGGACACGGTGCGTGGCTTCAAGGAAATCGTAGAAGGCAAGCACGACGATCTGCCGGAGCAGGCTTTTTACATGGTGGGGACGATCGAGGAAGTGCGCGAGAAGGCCGAGAAAATGGCGGCTGGAGCTGCGGCGTAATTCGCGAGCGGTGAGTGGTGACTCGTAATTGGTGATAAGGAACGAAGCAAGTAAATGGCAAATTTGCCGGACAAAATCGAGCTGCAGGTTGTGACGCCAGAGCGGCACATCTTGAGCGAAGAGGTGGACTCGCTTGAGATGCCGGCAAAAGACGGCTATCTGGGCATTCTGCCGGGGCACGCGCCGCTAATTACCCAACTAGGCGTTGGGATTTTGACGTACCACAAGGGCGGAGAAACGCGCTTATTGACGACGGTGTACGGCTACGCGGAAGTGCTGCCGGATCGCGTGATTGTGCTGGCGGAAATTGCAGAACGCGCGGAGGAAATCGATGTCTCACGCGCTCGAGCCGCATTGGAACGCGCCAAATCCGACTTGCCGAAGGCGGGCTCGACCGAAGAGGACTGGGACCGGTCAAATGCTGCAATTCAGCGCGCGGAGACCCGCTTGCAGGCGGCCACGAAGAGCGGCTCGGGCGACCGTTCTGGTACTAGCGGCTCGCGAGCGATGCAGCATTCCGCCGCGTAGATTGTGTTCTGTCCGATATTTCCGCTTGCGCACACCTGAATCCGCGTCCTATTCGGGGCATCAAATTAGTGTGCTAAAAAGAAGTAAGTAACCAAGAAAATGGCTGAAATAACCGTTTATTCGAATACCTGGTGTTGCGATTGCCGCCGCGCAAAATGCTTCCTGCGCGAACGCGGCATCCCTTTCCGCGAAGTCAACATCGACGAGGACTCAGCGGCGGAAGCAATCGTGCTGCAGGTAAATAACGGCAAGCGCAAAGTTCCGACAATTGAAGTCGCAGGCCGTTTTTTTTCGCTGAGCCCGTTCGATCCCCACAAGCTCGCTGACGAGCTGAAAATCCCGCTGAACAAGTAGTTCCCCGTGGCGCTGATTTGCTTTCGACCGCATTCTGAGCGGACCGAGGTCGTCTAGTGGTTTTCAGCTATAACTCGATGAGCAAGCGAAAAAGGGGGACTGCCGTCTTTACCTCGCCGAACTTCAAATAACAAGCGTGTTATGTCAGTCCCACGCCGCGAGTCATTACTCCAGCGACTTGAAGATCGGGCGTGAGCATCACGAGATCCGCATCGGCGCCGACAGCCAGGATGCCCTTTTTGCCGGCGAGACCCAGCCTTCGTGCCGGAAGAATTGTGGCCATGCGTACAGCGTCAGTCAACGGGACGCCGATATCGACCACGAAGCGCAGGGCGCGATCGAGCGTTAACGTACTTCCGGCGAGCTTACCTTCGGAATTTCTGCACACTCCGTCCTTCACTGTGACTTCAAAATTCCCCAGCCGAAAGCTTCCGTCGCGCATGCCTGTGGCGGCGGTACCGTCGCTGACAAGCAGAACAGTATCGAATCCCTTGGTGCCAAGCAGGATTTGAATTGCCGGCCCGGACACATGAACGCCGTCGGCAATGATTTCGGCGGTGACGTCGGTATCGGTGAGTACCGCGCTGATAATTCCCGGATCGCGGTGAGTGAACGGTCGCATCGCGTTGTAAACGTGGACGGCATGGCGCGCCCCAGCCTTGATCGCAGCGCGTGCCTGGGCGTAATCGGCGTCCGTGTGTCCGATGCCGACAACCAAACCATCGGCAACGGCGGCTGCGATCAAGCCGAGCGCACCGGGCAGTTCCGGCGCGATCGTAAGAATACGCAGAAACCCACCGGCGGCATCGCGGAACTTTTCAAAAGTCTCAATTGAAGGCAGCGCGATAGACTCCACCGGGTGAACGCCACGCCGCCGGGGATTTATGAACGGTCCCTCCAGGTGAATGCCAAGGATCTCGGCGCCAAAGCGCGTATTCTCCACAGCATTCTTCGCGCTGTTCCCGCCGTTTCCGTCACCGCGAATATATTGTGCGATCCCCGCCAAACTGTGGCAGGTATCTTCGACTGGAGCAGTGACGGTGGTTGCGACCATCGAAGTGGTTCCAAAACGCGCCACGGTAGCGGTGATTGTGTCGAGGGCTTCCGGGTTCGCTTCCATCACGTCGTGACCGCCGGCGCCATGAATATGCACATCCACAAATCCCGGGGTCACAGTCATGCCGGAGGCAACATAGTCTTTCGCACCATGCGGAATGTGCACTTCGTCGCGGTGGCCGATGCCGGTGATGACTCCGGCTTCGACCACGATCACACAATCGGTGAGTTCTTCCTGGGACGTCAGAATGCGGCTGGCATAAATCACGGTGGCCGTCATAGCAAAACTATGCTACTCGAACTTCCGGGCAAAATCAGCGCAAGCCTTGCATCCATTTCCTAGTCCGCTACAATCAAGGCGCACCTGAGAATGGAGGGATGGATGTCTTACGATAAGAGGTATGTGGCACAGAAGCGGCAGCGCCGCCGCCGCAAGACGGCGAAAGCGAAAATGAAGCTGTACGAGCAAGGAAAGCTGCCGCACGACAAGCTGCCAGCCCTCGCGAAGAAGTTCTTGAGCCGCAAGAATCGAGCGTTGAAGAAAGCCGAGTAAGAGCAAAAGGGCGCCGCGTTGTATGCAACGCGAAGAGAGCTTCTTTCGCCACGCCCAGAATGACGCCATTCATTTCCTGCAGATTCGTCGTCCTGGGATCGGAGCGCGGCTGTATCCTGGCGGGAGTTTCCTCGAGTACGTTTGCCGGAGGGTAGCGCAAAAAAAAAGGGGCGTTCGGTGAACGCCCCTGGCCTGCACTTCGCGTTTGTTGCGCAGGAACTTATTGACCTCCGGATGCAGCCTGTGCGTGAGTGGAATTGGCCTTCGGCACACTCAGGTATCCGCTGATTTTGTCCTTGCCAACCTGGTTCACGACAAACTCCAGAGGAGCGCGTGCGCCGCTTTCGAAGAAGTACAATGGCTCATTCGCCGTCAAGCTCTTCTTGTCGTGGCGCTGGTCATCTACAAAAATCGTGACGCCGAATTGGCTCTTCTTGGTGTTGGTCCCGTGAAGTTCGACCATCAGGTTGCCGACTTTCTCACGTGAGTTCTTCTTGTCGATCGTGAATTCATAGTAATCGCGCTCACCGAGACGGCGAAGCTCTTCCACTTCGTCGTGGTTACGAGCGATCAAGGTTCCGAACTCGCCCCGGGCCATCTGCAGATTGTTCTTCTCAGTATCCAGGTCGGTCTTCACGCCATTGACGTCCGTCCCAATCTTATTGACGTCGTCCATGCTGGCTTTGGTGGCGAGCTGCGCATTGGTCTGATTCTGCATCTCGGACAATTCTTTCGCGTCATCTTCCTTAATCTTCTTGGCCTGCGAGCGGGCCTTCGAAAGCTCGCCTTCGGTCAGTTTCATCTTATCGGTCACGACGCTGAGCTCACCCTCAAGCTGCGCGTTCGTGTCTTCGGCCTTCGCCAAACGCTGGCTGATTACATCGTTGTTCTGTTTCGACTGCTGCGTTTGTTCAGCCAAAGACTGCTCCAGTTGCTTGGAGCGCGTGGAGGCTGTCCAGCCGGTGCCCAATGCCACCAGGGAGACAACCGCTAGAGCAACCACGACGATTCCGACCCAGCGGGGTGCGGTAGCTTCGTCTGCGATCACTACGTCATGCCGTTCGTCACTCATCTGATTCTCCTGTGAGAAATCCCTTGCGAGGGAGGAGAAAAGCACGCATGAAGCCAAACTTAAGAGCTTGCTTATCCGGCGCTAGGCCCAAGAAAGTAGGCACGTTAGCTCACAAAAAACGAGGAATGGGCTAAAGGGATCACTGTATTTCGCCCTGAAAATTTTACGCGGCTGTAACAAATCTGCGTGGTGGAAGTAAGCGCGCACCACAATCTTGGACTGAGCCGCGAAGGTACCAGTGAATAGATGATTTACGTGCGGGCTCTGCTACTGCATTGATTGCAGCTTCGCTAGCGGGTGATGGTCATCGCACGCAGCGCGGCGATGCGATCGGAAAGCGGCGGGTGGGTGCTGAATAAGCTGGAGAACATCCCACGCGCGGTAAGCGGCTGCACAATCATCAGCGCGGAAGTAGAGGGCGGGACGTCCATGGGAATCCGCTTGTTGTAAGCGCCAAGTTTTTCCAGGGCGCTGATCAGGCCATTGGCATAACCGACCATTTGAGCACCGGAAGCGTCGGCTTGATACTCGCGTTGGCGCGAGATTCCAAGTTGCAGCAGCAGAGCCGCAAGCGGGGCGAGAAACAGCATTAAGATCCCGATGATGCCGGCGCCTCGGTTGCGATCGTCGCGCCCGCCGCCAAACCAGAACCCCATTCGCGCGACCCAGGTAATCGCTCCGGCGACGGTCGCGGCAATCGACGATGTAAGGATGTCGTAGTTGCGAACATGCGAAAGTTCGTGGGCGATGACGCCTTCGAGTTCGTCGTCGTTCATGAGTTCCATCAGGCCTTGCGTGACTGCGACCGACGCGTGGCTGGGGTTGCGTCCCGTGGCAAACGCATTAGGCGCGGGTTGCGGAATCATGTACAGCTTGGGCATCGGCAAATTTGCCTTAGCAGCAAGCCGCTCCATCACCGCATAGAGGCGCGGTTCCTGGTCGCGGGCGATCGGTACAGCGCCGCTGGATGCCAGCGCGATTTTATCCGAAAAGAAATAGGCGCCGCCGTTCATGAGAACGGCGAAGACGAGCGCCAGCGTGAGCCCGCGTTGTCCGCCAAACGCGTCGCCTATGAACAACAACAGGAGTGTTAACGCCGTCAGTAAAAACGCAGTCTTAAGAGTTTTCATTTTCGTTGAGCCTTGCCGCCCAATACAAGCAACATAAGTATTACGCGGCACCCGCCTTCTTTGTTTCAGGCGTAAACTTCATTCTTTCGGTCTTGGGATCCACGTCGACGCGCAGCGTATCGCCGGGATGGATTTCGCCATCTAGAAGTTTCATCGCCAGCGGATCCTGAATCAGACGCTGAATGGCGCGCTTCATGGGCCGCGCTCCATAAGCTGGATCGTAGCCCTCGCGGAACAGCAGCGTCTTCGCCGCGGATGTAAGGTGCAGAGCGATCTGACGTTCGCCCAGCCGCTTGATCAAATGCTGCAGCTGCAAATCGATGATGTGCTCGATCTGGTCCTTGCCGAGAGGCTTGAACAGGACGATATCATCGACACGATTCAGGAATTCCGGCCGGAAAAGTTCACGCAAAGCCGCCATCGCCTCTTCGCGCGCCTTCTTCGGGTCTTTCTCGATCAGATCGAAAATCGCGGTCGAACCCACGTTGGAAGTCATAATGATGACCGTGTTGCGAAAATCCACGGTGCGGCCCTTTCCATCCGTTAGACGGCCGTCGTCCAGAATCTGTAGCAGCACGTTGAAACCGTCGGGATGCGCCTTCTCGATTTCGTCCAATAACACGACAGAATAAGGACGCCGCCGGACTTGTTCCGTCAACTGTCCGCCTTCTTCGTAGCCCACGTACCCGGGCGGCGCGCCAATCATGCGCGCAACGGAATGCTTTTCCATGTATTCGGACATGTCCAACCGAACGATAGCGCGTTCATCGTCAAACAAAAATTCAGCGACAGCGCGGGCCAGTTCCGTCTTGCCGACGCCGGTTGGACCCAAGAACAAAAACGAGCCAATAGGACGATTCGGATCGCTCAAGCCGGAGCGGCTGCGTCGAATTGCGTTCGCCACGGCTTGCAGCGCCGCGTCCTGGCCAACCACACGTTCGCGCAAGCGCTCTTCCATGTGCACAAGCTTCTGTACTTCGCCTTCGAGCAAACGGCCAGCGGGAATACCCGTCCATTTGCTGACGATTTTGGCGATCTCTTCTTCGCCGACTTCCTCTTTCAACATCGGATGATCTTTTTGCAATTCGGCGAGCTTGTCCTGCGCGGCCTTTAGTTCCTTTTCGGCGGCGGTAAGCTTTCCATAGCGTATTTCAGCGACGCTGGAGAGGTCGCCGGCGCGTTCAAAGCGCTGCTCTTCGGTCTTCAGCCGCTCAATTTCTTCTTTGTGCTTGCGAATGCGCTGAATGGCATCCTTCTCGGTTTGCCAACGCGCTTTCAAAGTGTTGGATTGCTCGCGCAGAGTGCTGAGTTCTTTTTCGACCTGCTTCACGCGATCTTTAGAATGCGCGTCGGACTCCTTGCGCAAAGCCTGGCGTTCGATTTCCAGCTGCATGATGCGCCGCTCGATGTTGTCGATTTCGGTCGGAAGCGAATCGATCTCCATGCGCAGACCGGCAGCTGCTTCGTCGACGAGGTCGATCGCTTTGTCCGGCAGGAAGCGATCGGTGATATAGCGCTGCGAAAGCATCGCGGCCGCGACAATCGCCGAATCCTTGATGCGCACGCCATGGTGAACTTCGTAGCGATCCTTCAAGCCGCGCAGAATCGCAATCGTATCTTCGACAGAAGGCTCGCCCACATAAACGGGCTGGAAGCGCCGCTCGAGCGCGGGATCCTTCTCAATATATTTACGGAACTCATTGATGGTGGTCGCGCCGATGGCTCGCAGTTCGCCGCGTGCCAGCGCGGGCTTCAGCATGTTGGAAGCATCCATGGAGCCTTCCGCGGCTCCGGCACCGACCAAGGTATGCAACTCGTCGATGAAAAGAATAATTTGCCCGTCGGATTCGGTAACTTCCTTCAGCAGCGCTTTCAAGCGATCCTCAAATTCGCCGCGATATTTCGCGCCAGCAACGAGTGAGGCCAGATCCAGGGCCACAATGCGTTTGGTTTTCAAAACTTCAGGAACGTCGCCAGCAACGATGCGGCTAGCGAGACCCTCCACGATCGCGGTTTTGCCCACGCCAGGCTCACCAATCAGCACCGGATTATTTTTGGTGCGCCGGGCGAGAATCTGCATCACGCGGCGAATTTCCTCGTCACGTCCAATCACCGGGTCCAGTTTTCCGCGGCGTGCTTGCTCTGTGAGATCGCGCGCGTATTGATCCAAAGCGCGGTACGTAGATTCGGGATTTTGCGAAGTCACGCGATGGCTGCCGCGAATGGTAGCCATGGCTTGAAGAATGGCGTCATGGCTAGCGCCTTGACGCACCAATAGCTGGCCGGCCGGGTCTTTATCCGCAGTGGAAATGCCCAGCAAAATATGTTCGGTGGAAACGTACTCATCCTTCAAACGCTGCGCCTCATCGAAGGCGCGCTCAAGAACCTGATTCGTAGCCGGGCTGAGATATTGCTGCGCAGCCCCAGAAATTTTCGGCAGACGCTCAATCTGCTTCTCAAGTTCGGCAGCCAAACGAGTGGGAGATACGCCGAGCTTCTCCAGCAGTGGCGGCACCACGCCATCGCCTTGAGCGGCGAGCGCCCACAGCAAATGGGCCGGCTCAACCTGCTGTTGGCCAGAGCGTGAAGCCATTTCCTGAGCAGCTTGAAGGGCTTCCTGACCCTTTACCGTTAATTTATCCAAACGTACCATGATGCGATTTTCTCACTTTCAAGTGCCTACACAAAGGGGCCGTGGGAACCGGCACCCAGAGGCGAAGGTAGCACAAGTGGCTGTGCAGAGTGAAGAGGCAGATATAAGCGCGACTTCATAATAAAATATGCGCGTCTAACTGTCAAGTGCTTTAGCGATGCATTCCACGCACACGGCTTCGAGCAGGCTAGGTCAATGTCCTGCAAATAATGCACTTAAGATACAGCGACTCAGGCATTGTCAATAAGATGGGGTGGTCTAGAGCTTGGGTACGGCGTTCGATAATCGCTACGGTACGGCGGGCATCGTTTGCTGCTTCGGCAATCAATTGCAGAAAAAGAGGTTCGCTGAGGTGGTAGGAGCAGGAGCAGGTTACAAGATAGCCTCCGGGCTGGAGCAGTTTCAACGCCCTGAGATTAATTTCCTTGTAGCCGCGTTGTGCAGCCGGCAGGCTGTCGCGGTTCTTAGCGAAGGCGGGCGGGTCGAGAATCACCATCTGGAAGCGGCGCCCGGCTTCGTCGTATTCCTTGAGCAGGTCGAATGCATTGGCCTGGCAGAATGTGACGTTCGCGATCGAATTCAATTGCTGGTTGCGACCAGCGACTTTTACAGCTGCGGCGCTCATGTCTACGCCTTCCACGTGCTGGCAATTTCCGGCAACGGTTAGCGCGAAGCCACCGTGGTAGCTGAAACAATCCAGCACCTCACCGGACGCATAGCGCCGGGCGGTCCAGTGATTTTCGCGCTGGTCCAGGAAAGCGCCGGTTTTCTGCCCGTGCACGAGATCGTAGACGAAAGCGACGCCATTCTCGCTAACCGACACCTCGGCCGGAACTTCGCCGTGCAAAACTCCAACGTTTCGTTCCAACCCCTCGAGCAAGCGAACTTTAGGATCGTTGCGCTCGAGTATTCCCGCAGGCGAGAAAAGCTCGACAAGTATTTCAACGATGAGTTGTTTTTGCCGCTCCGAGCCTTGGCTCAAAGTCTGCAAAACCAAATAATCCTTAAAGCGATCGACAACGATGGAAGGCAATTGGTCCGATTCCCCGTAAACGAGCCGATAGGCATCGGTGTTCTCAACCACAGTTTTGCGATACTCGGCCGCCCGTTGAAAACGTTCCTTAAAAAAGGCGCGGTCGATCGGCGCATCATCGCGCGTCAGCAGACGAACAGCGATTTGCGACCTGTCGCTGTAAAACGCGCGCCCGTGATAACGGCCGCGCTGGTCGGTGAGGCGAACAACCGAGCCAGCCTCGGCCTGAGCCGAGCGCAGGTCACTCTTGTAGACCCAAGGATGGCCCAGATGAAGCCTTTCCAAACCCCGCGCACTGACAACAACAATTCCTTCCGCCACGATCCCCGCCTGGATTAAGAGTTTGCAGAGCTCATTCGTTACAATGGTGCGCTCCTCGTGTTGGGAGATCAGCCGTTTTGAGCAGATTCGCGTATCGCAACGCCGATCTCGCCATGTTCTCTTAACATAGTCGCACAAGTCGTGCCAGCGGCCGGGACGGCAAGGTAACCGCAAAATGGGCGGAGGCAAAAGCAGGAGCAAGCGGCGATGCGCACCAGCAAATGAATTTAAGCGAGCTCGATTTCGAATTACCGGCGGAACAGATAGCACAGCGCCCGTTAGCCAAGCGCGATGCTTCGCGCCTGCTGCTGCTCGACCGTGCGCGAGGGGCTTGGGAAGACCGCCGGTTCCAGGAATTTCCGGAGATCCTGCGCGGCGATGAATTAATCATCGTCAACAACGCGCGCGTATTACCGGCGCGTTTATTTGGCAGGCGAGCGGGAATCCATGCCAAACGGATGGGAGAGGAAAATCCGGAGCGCGCCAAACATCTGCAAGCCTCGATCGAGGTGCTGCTAGTTCGTCAACTAGAACCCGATGCCTGGGAAACGCTGGTGCGTCCAGGAAGAAAGATTCCGGTAGGCGAGCGGATCGTCTTCGGCGAAGGCGAATTGGATGCAGTGGTTGAATCTCGCGGGGACTGTGGTTTGCGAGTTCTGCGCTTTCACTCCACGAACGGTTTTCACGAAGCGCTCGATCGCTTAGGCCACATCCCACTCCCGCCGTACATCAAACGTCCAGATGAACCGCAAGATCGCGAGCGATATCAGACGGTTTATGCCAGGCAGGGAACGGCGGTGGCAGCGCCGACTGCCGGCTTGCACTTCACGTCTGAAATTCTAAAGCGCGTCCGCGAGCGAGGAATGGAGATCGCGGAAATAACGCTGGACGTCGGCTTGGGAACATTCGAGCCGGTCCGCACCGAACGGCTGGAAGATCACGAAATTCATGCAGAAAGGTATGAAATTTCGCCGGAAACAATTGGTGCAATCGAACAAGCCAAGCAGCAACAACGTCCGGTACTGGCGGTAGGCACCACAGTAGTAAGAGCGCTGGAAGACGCAGCAGAAAAAGCAGCACAAAGCGGCGCCGCAATAACTGCAGGGAAAGCCGAAGCTCGAATCTTCCTTTACCCGGGCAAGCCAATACGCGTGGTGGATCAACTGCTGACCAATTTCCACCTGCCGAAATCCAGCCTGTTGGGGCTGGTCGCGACTCTGACCGGGCGCGAAAATATCCTGCGCGCCTATCAGCACGCGGTGCAGGCGAAATACCGGTTCTACAGTTACGGCGATTGCATGTTGATCCGCTGACCTGCAAACGCCGCCAGGCGGCGAGAAACGGGAAGCTGGGTATAAATTTGTAGCGCGATTTCGTGCATCAAGTGGCGTGTTCGTCTATAATCCGCATCCCGCCTAAAAAGGCGTCTGAATGCGCTATCTAATTCTAAGTGACATCCACGCAAACCTTACGGCGCTGGAGACGGCCCTCGACGCCGCCAAAGGCCGCTGGGACAAAGCCGTTTGCCTGGGAGACATCGTCGGCTACGGCCCCGATCCTAATGAAGCTATCGACCGCATCCGGCAACTTGACGCGATTACCATCCGCGGTAATCACGACCGTGCCGGTTCCGGTCTAGCCAATGCGGATGATTTCAATCCAGTCGCGCGCACAGTGGCTCTGTGGACGCGCGATCAGTTGCGTCCCGAGAATCGCGAATGGCTGGAAAAATTGCCTACAGGCCCGCTGACGGTGGATGGGTTCGTGATCGTTCACGGCGCCTACAAGGACGAAGACGAATATGTCTTCGCGCCAGCCCAGGCGCTTGATAGCTTGCTCGACGCCCCCGCATCGATCACCTTTTTTGGGCATACGCATTTGCAAGGTGGCTTCACGCTGCGTGACGACCAGGTGGGCGTAGTGCATATGAAACCCACGGCCGGAAATCTTTCAGCCACGCTGAATATTGAAGAGGGCACAACCTATCTGCTGAATCCCGGATCGATCGGCCAACCGCGCGATGGCGACATCCGCGCAGCCTTCGTGATTACGGATTTACCCAACAAAACAGTGGAATTCTGGCGGGTGCCTTACGACATTGAAGCGGTGCAGAAACGAATGGGCGAAGGACATCTGCCCGAGCCGCTAATTGTCCGTCTGGCATTCGGGCGCTAGCGGCTGCCGCGGGATAATCGGAATAACCATGGAACCGGGTGAAAGCACTTATAGCGACGAACGACGGCGATTCCCAGTAGCCTTCGTAGCAGGGTTCATCATCGTCGCAATCCTCTTCGGTGGTTTCGTGCTGCTCACTCGCAACATGCGCGCGCCAAAGCAAACCACCGTAAAGCTGCCGTTCGGGCCGGCGGAGCAGGCCTATGCGGGAAGAATCCACTTCACGAACATTCAGCTGGCACACGCCACAAATTTCCTGAACCAGGACTTCACCTACGTTGCCGGCACTATTTCAAACGACGGAGTGCAAGGCATGCGCGCGCTGGAAGTCACCATCGAATTCCGCGACGCACTCAACCAAGTGATCTTGCGCGAAACCGAAACCTTAATCGCGTCAGGCGCAGAGCCACTGCAAGCAGGCCAGCGCCGCGACTTTCAAGTCACGCTCGAACACCTTGCCACAGGCTGGAACCAGCAATATCCATCGATACGCCCCACAGGTTTAATTCTGGAATAAGTTTTTAATGCAGCGCGGCGTCAGTTGCCCCGAAGCAGGAAGGGCCGCGCAGCAAATTTCAGGCACACAATGCCCGAGAACGGCGGCTTTGCAACCAGGAGTGTAAGAAGCGGCACATCCGTGAATACCCCTGCAGAAGACTGGGCCATGTTGGATCGCACGTTGCAAGAATTCATATCCGCCGGGGCGGTAGAAGTCCGAGAAGACGGCGAATGGCTGGCAGAACTAGACGCCCTCCAATGCGAAATAAACTGTAAAGGCAAGCATCCGCTGGTTCACCTCTGGTCCGACGAACGCAACCTGACGCGTCGTGTGCTGAGCGTGAAGGAGCGGCGCGAGGACCGCATCGTTCTGGAAGTTCAGCGATTCGGCCGATTGAAGCCGGGGCGCCTTGAATTCCAACGCATGGACGCAGCCAGGCCGGACAGCCGGATCACACGCGAACAATTCCGCGCGCGCTTCGAACGCGCGCTGAAGGAACGCTTCCCGGATTCCGTAATCGATTCGCTCACCGCAACTGCCGATCTGGAACATTCATTTTCGGGCTTGTACGTCCGCGGTGTAATGCACGAAGGGCCACACGCATGGGCGGTGCTGGCAGTTTCCTCCGGCGAAAGCGCGGCAGCCATCGAAGGCATCCTCGCATGCGGAATTCTGTGGCTGGACTGGACAAGAAATCACGCCGAACGCCGTGCAGTAGAAGGCCTGCGCGTTTTCGTTCCGCAAGGTACCAGCCAATATCTGCGAGAACGCATCCTGGCGCTTTCTTCAGCGGCACGCGCCGAGATTTACGAAATCCGCGAGCAAGACATGCTGATTGAAAGAGTCGATTCCACGGACGCAGGAAATATCGAAAGCCGCCTGTTCCCAACTCGTGAAATCGAAGCGAAACTCAGCGCAGCGGCTGACACAATGGCCCAGCTTCGCGAAATATTGCCCGAAAGCGCCGACGCCATTGAAGCGCGTGCGGCCTCCGGCAAAGAAGAACTGGCTTTCTGTTTTCGTGGAATTCCGTTCGCTCGTTCCAGCGGCGCCGGAATATTTTTCGGACTCGACAACGCCGTGAACCGCTTGACCACCGCCAACAAGCCACGGCTTCTGCGATTATTGCGCGAGCTCGAAACGAAACGCAATTCACTTTCAGAAGACACGAATCATTTCCTGTATCGCGCCGCGCCGGAGCGCTGGCTGGAATCAATTGTCCTTGCGGATGCCATGAAACTGGATGCGCAACTCGATCCCGCTCATTTTTATTCGCAAGTACCGGCGCTAGCCGCAGGAGATCGCGGCGTGCTCGATCTATTGGGAATCACGCGCAGAGGCCGCCTGGTAATAATCGAGTTGAAAGCTTCGGAAGATATTCAGATGCCGATTCAGGCAGTGGATTACTGGCTGCGCGTCCGCCGCCATCAAAACGAGGAAGATTTTCAGCACTACGGCTATTTTTCCGGTGTCGAAATCGATCCCAGGCCTCCGCTGTTGTGGCTGGTGGCCCCAGGCCTGCGTTTTCATTCCGCGATGGATACGCTGCTGAAATATTTATCGCCGGAAATTCAAGTGACGCGAATCGGACTTTCGGAAAACTGGCGAAAAGGATTAAAAATCATTTTTCGACAATAGCAATTCGTTCGTCAGGAATTCATCGCGGAAAAAAATTTAGGGAAGCGGCCTGGGTTGAACCAGCACCACTTCCCGGGGTGTGTCCTAGAAGTAATTATAGAATTAGACGTGAACGGTGGGAAAAGGTTGCACTAAGTTACGAATTCCAAACATCTCGAAATCCGTTAATAAAAAAGATACTTACGCCACTTTTCATCACGATGTCCAATCAGTCGCATCAATTGCCGCGATGTATGCAGCGTAAAGGGACGCGGGCGACGCTGCAATTTTATTCCAGCTTCTTCAGGGGTGCGGTCACCCTTTCGATTGTTGCAGGTGTAGCAGCACGCCACCAGATTTTCCCAGGTGGAGCGCCCGCCGCGCGAACGCGGCATCACGTGATCGAGAGTAAGCTCCGCCGCAGGAAAAGCACACGCGCAGAACTGACAGGTATTGCGGTCGCGCAACAAAATATTTTTGCGCGAAAGCGCGCGGCTCTGCTGCGGAATGTGCCGATAACTCAGCAGCCGAATCACGGAAGGGACCTGAATCGCTTTCTGAGTCGAGTGTACTTCGGTGTGATTGGTTTCTTCAGCCTGCGCGACGCCCTTCAACATAAGTACGAGCGCCCGCCGCACGGCGGTTACGTTGATCGGCTCGAAGGTCGCATTCAGGACCAGCACAGGGGCCTGCATCACCGAGGGCCGGCTCGCGGGCGAATTCGACGGCTGTTTGGATGCAACGGCCTCAGGCGCGATCCCGCTTAGCCCGATTACGGGCCGGGGTCGTAAACCAAGCTTATGCCGCTTTTCCATGTGCGCCGCCTTTGCGTCGCTTGCCGACCTTCCTCACCTACAACCAGATGCCGACCCACCGTATCCGGGTTGTTGAGCCCGTTATCACCTAACCTTACTGTCGTTATGGCCATTATGCAGATACCCTTGCGGGTACCACTCGCGCTACGGTCAACCCCAGAACGGAACTAGCTCCAGCGCTCTTCAAGGCCCTGGCACACGAATCTAACGTGGCGCCAGTGGTCATTACATCATCTACCAGCAGAACGCGAAGCTTGTCAACCCGCAGGCCGTTCCGGGTAGCGTAGGCGCCACGTACAGATTCCCAGTGTTCTTTGCGCGAAAGAATCAAACGCGCGGGCCGCGGCTTGGTGCGCATGAGCAGATACCCGCCCTGTTTTAGGTGCAATCGCCGGGCCAGAGGGCGTGCAATTAGCTCAGCTTGATTATAACCTCGTTCTCTTTGCCGGTCAGGATGCAAAGGCACCGGCACCACCACGTCCGCGCGGAACTCTTCGGCCTCGCGCGCGACAACCTCAGCAAGCCGCGCCGCGAACCAGTCGCCCAATCGAGTAACTTCTTCATATTTCAACAGCAGAATCGCATGATGCAGCGCGTCATTATAAACGCCGTAGCTGCGAGCCAGGTCGAACGCGTAGTAGTTGTCACGACAGAGGCGGCAGCGGCCGTCGGCAGTTCGAGCCATCCCTCCCAACGCGAAAAATGGCCTGCCGCAACAAGCGCACATCGGCCGTTCGATCGGATGGAAAGACGCGAAACACGCCTCGCAAACGGGGATCTTGCGAGCCGTTAAAAGCGTCGCATCGCAAATCCGGCAAGGCGCAGGAAAGAACACTGCGGCGAGCGAATCGATCGCGGAGCGCAAGATCACGGCATTGCACGAAGGTGCGGACAACCGGAAGGGAACAGGACCTTACTTGATCCAGCGAGCGATAGAAAGATCGTATCTTTACTTACAGCAGGAGGATTTTCCGGACACACCCGCAGCAAATCAAACCCGCGCGGAATATAAAAGCATGGGACTGCCTTCGGAAGGTTGTGCCTACAAAGCTACGACTCTCTGGGCCCGTTACAACAGACCCTGTTCAGTCTTTTCCTGGCAGGTTATGCAGTACCGCGTCCACGGCACAGCCTCGAGCCGCTTCTGCTGCAGTTCCTGATGGCAGGAATTGCATTCACCGAAGTTGCTGTCCTTAATGCGGCCCAGCGCTTCGTCTACCAACTGCAGCAACGAACGGTCGTTATGCGTCTGTCCGAATAGGAATTCCTTGGTATAGGAATTGGCAGCCTTATCGGCGAGGTCCACGGTGGGATCTTCGTCCGCTTCGCGCCCTTCCTGCTCGGTGCGAGCGATTCCGCGCACCAGTTCCTCGCGGCGTGTCTGCAGTTTCTTCTTATAATATTCCAATCGTTTCTTGTCCATGATTAGATCCCTAGGCGAGGTCAAAAACCTCACTCAAATCCGACGAGTTTACCGACTCGAAATATGATTGTCAATGCGACGCTCGCGACACGTTGCAAGCAAACCAACAAAAAATCCGCTGAGCGAGCGCTGCCCGCAGCAAAAACGACAACGACGCGCTGCAGAGAAAGAATTGATGCTGGTCGAGGTGAAAAGGATTCCGGTGCCCTGGTCAGACCGCTCTCGATGAATCTAAAGCGGCGCCGCAGGCTGCGCCTTAGATGGCGACCACGTTTGATCCATACGGCTTAGCGGTAGTAGCGGCCCGATTCCGTCGCATCGAACCGCGCAGCCATTGAATGAATTGGCGAAAAAGCGTGAATTGGCGATAAAGCTTCAAAGCTATTCGCCCACCACAAGATGGCTGCTACCAACTTAAGGTATGAACCGAAGGGGCCAGCGAGTCTTTCGTGATACAAAACCCCTCTGGATGACGTCAACCAACAAACCAGGATGAACAGTCCCAACTCCGATTCGTCGCGTTCCGATTTAACCGACCGGGCACCGCGCGCGACGCGCATGCTTGCGGGTGTGGGCATTCTGCTTTTCCTGGCCGGGGCCGTGCTTCCAATTTTCCTAATGCCGCATTCCTGGCTCGCGGCGCTGCGTTGGACCGGCCTGACCGTTATTGCGGCAGCAGGCGGGCGTAAATCATCCCTGACTTATTGGATTTTCTTCGCGATGCTGCTCGGCGGAGAAATCGGCCTCGACTGGCCGCACTTCGCCGAACATCTGCGCTTCCTAAGCGATATTTTCCTTCGCCTAATCAAAGTAATCGTCGCGCCCCTGATCCTCGCCACGCTGATCACCGGCGTCGCAGGCCATGGAAATTTGCGCGGAGTGGGCCGCATCGGCATAAAGAGCCTGATTTACTTCGAAGCCGTAACGACAATTGCCCTGCTTATCGGTCTAGCCGCAAATAACATCAGCCGAGCCGGTGAAGGATTGGTGATGCCGGCGACACAGGAGATTGTGGCACCGCAAAACGCAGCTCCGTTGCAGTGGGACGAATTTCTGCTTCACGTTTTTCCGGAGAATCTCGCGAAGTCGGTAGCTGAAAACCAAATTCTGCAAGTAGCGGTCTTCGCCGTCCTGTTCGGCATTGCGCTAGCGTGTATACCGGAAGTAAAGCGTGCACCCATCCTGAAATTTTGCGAATCGCTGACAGAAACCATGTTCTCGTTCACGAACATAGTGATGTACTACGCGCCGATCGGCGTAGGCGCAGCCATGGCATACACGGTCGCGCACGTAGGAATCGGAGTGCTCCTGCCGCTGGGGAAGTTGCTGCTCACAGGATACGCCGCACTATCAGTTTTTCTGCTATTCGTGCTGCTGCCAATCGCGTAGCTCGCCGAACTTCCTATCGCCCGTTTCGTAAAAGCAATTGCTGAGCCAGCGACGATTGCCTTTGCCACCAGCACATCCGAAGCGGCGTTACCCCGCGCAATGGAATGCATGGAGGTCTTCGGTGTCCCGCGACGAATCGTGGCCTTCGTGATTCCGGCGGGCTACAGCTTCAATCTGGATGGCTCATCGCTGTATCTGGCATTAGCGTCCGTATTCGTAGCCCAAGCGGCAGGCATCCACATGCCCTTTAGCGAGCAGCTCTTCATGGTCTTCACGCTGATGCTCACCAGCAAAGGGGTAGCAGGAGTGCCGCGTGCTGTCTTGGTGGTTCTACTCGCGACAGTGGGAGTATTTCATCTACCCACAGAGCCAATCTTCATAATCCTCGGAATCGATGCGCTGATGGACATGGCGCGCACAGCGGTAAACGTAATAGGTAATTGTCTGGCCTCAGCAGTAATCGCAAGATGGGAAGGGGAATTACCCGCAACACAACCGAAACAAATCTGAGAGGAAAATCACAGCAAGGCTGTCAAATGTCAGACACAGATTACCGGTAGGAGCACGCAGTTCACATTATCCCGAAGCACGATGGCCTCGCTCAACTGCCGCATAATCGCCAGTCACTAATCACTAATCAGCAATCACTAATCACCGCTCATGACCATTCGCCCCGTTGCGGGGAAAATAAAGTGAATCCCCACCGCGGCAAGAATCAAAACAACAAACACAAACGCGCTGCCTTCCGGCCCGACGGTGCCGCCGGTTAGCCAAGTTGGGCCGTGAAACGAGGAATTCAACAAATGCCCGCGCGCCAAGAATCCGCTATCCGGCACGGAATACAGGTACGTCTCGCCCCAATCCCACCCGGCATGCATTCCAATTGGAAACCAAATATTGCCAGTACGACTAAGGCAAACGCAGCCAATAATCCAAAAGACCCAGCCATCAGCGCGCCAAACCATGCTTCGCCCTTATTACCCAAATGGATCGCGCCAAACGCAATTGAAAGGATAATCACCGCGGGCCAGAAACCCAGCCCCGAACCAAGCGTATATTGCATGTAGCCGCGAAACGAAAATTCCTCGAACAGTCCGACTAACGTGAAACCGATTCCGTACAGCAGGCCGTACTTCACAGCGACGCCGCCCAAAATGGCGAATCCCTCAATCGAGAATCCGTGAAACACAGCGATTGTAACCATCAGCAGAGACAACATCGCCAAGCCATATGGGATGCCCTGCCAATAGCGTTTCGCGAAGGCTTGATTCGGAGGCAGATAGTAATCCGCGAAAGTACGTTTCTCGATAAGCGACATCAGAAACGCAGCGATGATCAATGCAAGAAAGGTAAACCCTTCATCGAATACCATCCCTAAGGGCGTCATCTCGTTCCTGGGTAAAGAGCGATGCCAGGTATTCACGGCAGGAATGTGATGGAATACGAACCCGAAGCCCTGCGCAATTGCTACGAAGAAGATCAGGAACGACAACAGTCGCCAACCGGCGCGAATCCCGTTCGGCCCCACAAAAATGTTGGCGATTGCCGATCGTTTCGCGGGTTCGGGAATGTACTCAAAGCTCGGTGAAGCGGCAGCGCCCTCATTGGCATCTATTGTCATATGCACTCTCCCGTGTCTTAGATACTATACGGGACTAGCAGCGCTTTAGTTTCAAAATGGTGCGCGCGAAGAAGATCGAGACAGGTTCAGCTGGGCGATAAACAGCTTTACCGACGGGAAGCACAACGCTGGTTGCAGCAGGGCCGCGCACACTGCTAAAATCTCCTGTTTGGAAGTCAGGACGAACCACGAACGTCCGCCGCGATCCGAAGAAACCTTCCATAAACGGAAACGTTTTACGCAGCACTGAGATGCAGGGGGAGGACTGGTTTGGCCAAATATGATGTAGTAATCATTGGCAGTGGACCGGGCGGATATGTTGCCGGGATTCGCGCCGCGCAGTGGGGACTAAAAGTCGCTGTAGTAGAGAAGGATCCATTTCTAGGCGGCACGTGTCTGCACGTAGGCTGCATCCCTACCAAAGTATTTCTGCACCACGCCGACATCTACGATCATTTCAAGCGCGCCGAAGAATTCGGCTTCGAAGTCAAGGATGTAAAGATAAACTGGCCGGCGATCCTGGCGCGCAAAGACAAAATCGTAAAGAAGCACGCCGGCGGCATCGGCGCGCTGTTCAAGAAGAACAAAGTTGAATCGATCACCGGCTGGGGCAGGGTCGCCGGGCCGGGCCGCGTCACGGTAGAAAAAGACGGCAGGACTACCGAGCTTGAGACCACCAACATTCTGCTCGCAACCGGGTCGGAAGCACGTTCTCTGCCCGGCGTTGAAATCGACGACAAGACCATTCTGACCAACCGCGGAATTCTAGGGCTGCAGCAGATTCCCAAGTCAATAATCGTAGTAGGCTGCGGCGCGGTAGGCGTCGAATTCGCCTCAATTTTCCGCACTTTCGGCAGCGACGTAACGCTGCTGGAGGCAGTAACGCGCGTGGTCCCACTGGAAGACGAAGAAATATCCGCCGAACTTCACAAAGCCCTGGCGAAAAAAGGGATGAAGATCGAGCTGGAAGCGAAAGTCGAGTCGGTGAAGAAAGACGCGAACGGCGCGTCGGTGACGTATAAGAACAAACGCGGCGAGTCGGTAGCCATCAACGCCGAAAAAGTTTTGATTGCAGTAGGCCGGCGCCCGCTAACAGAAAATATCGGCCTGGAAAAAACCAAAGCCAAGACCGAGCGCGGCTTCGTTCACACCAACGCGTTCATGGAGACTGACGGGCCTCATCTATACGCCATCGGCGATATCGTGATGGGGCAGCCGCAGTTGGCGCATGCAGCGTCGATGGAAGGAATCATCGCAGTCGGCCGCATGGCCGGAAAAGAAGTTCAACCCTTCGACCGCAAACGCTGCCCGAACGCGACGTACTGCGAGCCACAAATCGGTTCGATCGGCCTAACGGAAAAACAAGCGCGGGACGCCGGCTTCAAAGTAAAAACCGGAAAATTCCCATTCCTTGGAAATAGCAAAGCGACAATCCTGGGCCAGCACGAAGGATTCATCAAAGTAGTGGCAGAAGAAAAGTACGGCGAAATCCTTGGAGTCCACGCCATAGGCCCGCTGGCCACGGAAATCATCGCGGAACCAGTAGCGGCGTTGGGTCTCGAGGCCACGCTGGATGACATGGCCGCAACCATCCACGCACACCCAACGGTTTGGGAAGCAATGAGCGACGCATTTAATTCCGTGCGAGGCCTAACGATCAACTACTAAAGGTGAGACAGGTCGTGGCGCCGGCGTCCCGTCCGGCTCTCAGCCTTGGACTTGCGGCAAATGGTGCAGAGAAAAACGTGAAGGCAACAAGAAGAGAATGCCGGGTGGTGAATCTAGGGCTGGTGCCCTATGCCCCGGCGTGTGAATTGCAATCGCGAATCGTGGAAGCGCGCAAAGCGAACGCAATTCCCGATGTGCTGTTGTTCTGCGAGCATCCGCACGTAATCACCCTGGGGCGCAACGGCAAGCGGGAGCATCTGCGCGCAAACGAGAAATTACTGGCGCAGATGAACGCCACATTCCACGCAACAGACCGTGGCGGCGATATCACCTATCATGGCCCGGGACAAATCGTCGCTTACCCAATCATGGATTTGGCGCAGCATCGGCGCGATGTGCGCTGGTACGTGAATCAATTGGAAGAATTGATGCTTCGGGCGTCGGCAGATTTCGGCGTGACAGCAAAACGCCACACTGAGCATCACGGGATCTGGGTAGATGCAGCCCATGGAGAAGAAAAGCTAGCGGCGTTAGGCGTGCACCTGAGACGCTGGGTCACATCGCATGGCTTTGCGTACAATGTATCCACCGATCTGCGATACTTTGATTTGATCGTTTCGTGCGGGATAGCCGGAAAACGCGCCACGTCGCTCGAGCGAATTCTCGAACGCGCGGTAAACCCAGATGACGTTCGACCGAAGTTAGCCAAGCATTTCGGCAAAGTGTTTGATCGCGAACTGATCTCGATGTCGCGCGCGGAATTAGTAGCGCAGCTGGACGGTGAGGGAAGCGGCAGCCATCCGTCGCGTCGAGAACAGGACTCTGCCGCGACGGAAATAGAAGCATTGGAAATGAAGGGGAGCATGGCATGAGTCAACCGCTAACGCGGGAGCAGCAACTGGATTTGTACTATTTCATGCAGCTCAATCGCCAACTGGAAGAGCGCATGGTGCGCCTGTTCCGGCAAAATAAAATCGTCGGCGGATTGTATTCCAGCCTGGGCCAGGAAGCGGTTTCAGTGGGCACCTGCTACGCGCTGGAAAAACGCGACTGGATCGCGCCCATGATCCGCAACATCGGCGCGCTGCTGGTGAAAGGCGTGCCGCCGCGCGATATTTTTACCCAGCACATGGCGAAATACACGTCGCCGACGAAAGGCAAAGACGGCACCAGCCACTTCGGCGATCTGAAAGTCCGGCACATCGTATCGCCGATTTCGATGCTAGGCGATTTGATACCAGTGATGACGGGTGTAGCCATGGCGGGACGCTACCTCGGCCAAAATATCGTAGCACTCACATGGATTGGCGACGGCGGCAGTTCCACCGGCGCATTCCACGAAGGCCTGGGGCTCGCCGCATCACAACACGCCCCTTTCATCCTGATCGTAGAAAATAATCAGTGGGCATATTCGACGCCGGTGACTCGCCAAGTGCCGGTGAAGGATCTCGCCGATCGCGCGGTAGCCTACGGGATCGCGAGCGAAATCGTGGACGGCAACGATGTAGTCGCTGTGTATCAGGCGTCTAAAACAGCGGTAGAGGAATGCCGCGCCGGACGCGGTCCGCGCCTGATCGAAGTGAAGACCATGCGCATGCGCGGCCATGCGCAGCACGATCCGGCGGAATACGTCCCGAAGCAGATGTTCGAGTATTGGAAAGCCCGCGATCCCATCGCGCTGTACGAGAAATATCTCACCGATAATAAAATCTGGGACGCGCAAGCGAAATTGGAAATCGACGCGCGCATCGAGCGTGAGCTAGACGTCGAACAGAAATTCGCAGAAGATTCGCCGCTCCCGCCGCCCGCGTTGGCCGAAGAAGGCGTCTACTGCGAAGGCAGCTGCCACTGCATTCAAGCAGAATGGAAACGGCCGAAAGCCGAAGTGATGCCGCCGAAATCGAGCATCAATCCCGCGTGGCGCATGGAAGACCTCGGCGCGCTGGGCGAAATTCCGACGGCGAAAGAAGTGAGCGCCAGCGACAATGGTTCGAAAACTCCGGTGCCCGCCACCGCTGCGGTGGCCACGGCAGCGCCGGCCGCCGCAGATCCCGAAGCAGTGAAAGCGCCTGCGAGGGCAGCGTCGGCTGCGACAATCGATGCGCCCAAGGAAAGCGTCGAACCGAGAGTGCCTTTTGGCCGCGGCCCGAAAGATAAAGCGTTCTTGCAAAGCCCTGAAAACCCGCAGAACAAGCCGTACCGTCGCTCAGTGCCGGACAAATCGTTCAACAAAGGCCCGCAGAACAAATCTTTCGCCAAGAATCCACAAGGCAAGCCCTTCGGCAAAAATCCGAATGGCAAGCCCTTCGGTAAAAACGCGCAGGGCAAATCCTTCGCGAAAACCGGCCCGGATAAGCAGGGGAGGCGCTGAACATGTCCAAGCAAGCGCCGCCCGCGAGCGCCCTCAGCGCCCTCAGCGCCATCAACGCCGCAACCGCGACGACCCCGATCACCATGGTGGAAGCAATCCGCCAGGCCATGTTCGAAGAAATGGAACGCGACGCAGCAGTTGTAGCCATCGGCGAAGACATCGGGGTTTACGGCGGCGCTTTCAAAGTGACAGACGGCCTGCTGGCGAAATTCGGCCGCGACCGCGTGATCGAAACTCCCATAGCGGAGACCGCGATCATCGGCGCAGCCTGCGGCATGAGCTTCCTGGGCCTGCGCCCGGTAGCCGAAATGCAGTTCATCGATTTCATCGCCTGCTGTTTCAACCAGGTAACGAACTTCGTGGCCAAGTCGCACTATCTCTGGGATGCTCCGGTGCCGATGGTCATCCGCGGCCCCTCCGGCGGCGGGGTTCACGGCGGGCCGTTTCATTCCGCGAACCCGGAAATGTATTTCGTGCACACGCCCGGCCTGAAAGTGATTTATCCTTCCACTCCGTCGGATGCCAAGGGCCTGCTGAAATCGGCGATACGCGATAACAACCCGGTCCTTTTTTTCGAGCACAAATTTTTGTATCGTCGTCTGAAAGAAGAAATGCCACCGGGAGATTACACGATTCCTATCGGCAAAGCGGCGATACGGCGCGAAGGGCGCGATCTGACAATTATTAGCTACGCAGCAATGGCGCACACGGCGATGGAAGCGGCCACGCGGTTGGCGAAAGAAGGCATCGAAGCGGAAGTAATCGACCTGCGCACGCTGCTGCCACTGGATAAGGAAACGATTCTCAGGTCGGTGAAAAAGACCAACAAATTATTAATCGTGCACGAAGACACAAAAACAGGCGGCATAGCAGGCGAAATCGCCGCCATCGTATGTGAAGGCGCATTCGAGGATCTGGACGGCCCCATCGAGCGGGTCACCGCGCTCGACACCCCGGTCCCGTACTCGCCGCCTCTCGAAGAACATTTTCTACCGAGCACCGAAAAAGTGGTTGCGGCCGCGCGCAAGCTGGCAAAATACTAAGCGGAACAAGGCAGGACGGAGACGATGGGAAAGACCAAAGGATTAAACCAGGCGGAATTTGCAGCAGGCACGAAAGTGCGCATCGCGGACCGCGCCTTCCTCGAGCAGTTCCTCGAGGCTGGCCAGTACCATAATGAACTGGAACCGGAGCAGCTCGAGTTCGCCGGACGCACCGCCAAAGTGAAAGAAGTCAATTTCTTCCACGGCGGCGACGAGATTTATACCCTGGACGGCATACCAGGGGTGTGGCACGAAGAATGCTTGTCAGCCGCCTAGAACAGGCACGGGCGCGCGCGGGATTGCGAGGAGAAGAATATGGCTGTTGACGTCATCATGCCCCAGATGGGCGAGAGCATTTTCGAAGGCACCATCACCAAATGGCTAAAGAAGGCTGGCGACAAAATCGAGCGCGACGAGCCGCTATTCGAGATTTCGACGGACAAGGTGGACGCCGAGATTCCGTCCCCTTCGGCCGGGGTGCTAAAAGAGATTAAAGTCAATGAAGGCGAGACTGTTCCGATCCAGACAATCGTTGCGGTGATTGACGCGGACGGCGCCGGCGCAGGAACAGCAGAAGCCCCAACGCAGGGATCGAAAGCTCCAGCGAAAACGGAGGCGGCGAAACCCGCAGCAAGCGCGCCATCCGGCGGCGGCCAGACGCAGGCGCCTTCTGCCCCCGCACATGAAAGCAAAGCAGCCCCGGCCGAGTTCAAGCCAGCCGCCAGCTCCAGCGGCGAAAAAGTGCGCAGCTCCCCCCTGGTGCGCAAGATCGCGCGCGAGAACAACATCGACGTCGCGCAGGTCCCAGGCACCGGCGCAGGCGGACGAGTCAGCAAACATGACATTCTCAGCGCGGTGGAAAGCGGCGGCGCAACCGCCCCGCGGCCTGCACCGCAAGCGCCGCCACCGGGCGAGGCTGCCGCATCGCGTCCGCCCTCCGCTCCGCCACCGGGCGGCGGCGCCTCGGCTTCAGCCGTTCTCGAAAACGCCGTCCCGCGCGAAAAAATGTACTTCGGCCACTATGAAGTGCAACCCATGTCGGTGATGCGCCAGCGCATCGCCGAGCACATGGTGCTCTCCAAGCGCGTTTCTGCTCACGTCTATTCCATCGACGAAGCGGACATGACCGGCATCGCCACGCTGCGCGCCAAGATGAAGCAAAAATTCGAGGAAACCACCGGCACCAAGCTCACCTTCATGCCCTTCTTCGTGCGCGCCGCCGTCGAATCTCTGCGCGCCTTCCCCACTGTGAACGCCTCGGTCGACGGCACCAACATCGTGCTGCACAAGGAATGCAATATCGGCATCGCCGTAGCCCTTGACTGGGGCCTGATCGTCCCGGTGATCAAAAATGCCGAAGAGAAAAATTTCCTGGGCATAGCGCGCACCATGAACGATCTGGCCGAACGCGCCAGGTCCAAGAAACTGAAGCCGGAAGAAGTGGCGGAAGGCACCTTCGCCATTACCAATCCCGGAGTCTTCGGCGGCCTGTTCGGCCTGCCGGTAATCAACCAGCCGAACGTGGGAATTCTGGGCCTGGGCACAATCGAAAAGCGCCCGGTAGTGATCGACGACGCCATCGCTATCCGCTCCATGGTTTACCTGACGCTGTCCTACGATCATCGAGTGGTCGACGGCGCCATCGCGCACCAGTTCATGGCCAAGCTGAAGCACACCCTGGAAAACTGGACAGAGAACATCCTCTAGATTTCGGCAACCGGAAATCGTCCGGCAGGATGATTCATTTTGAGATGCGGCACTCTCAAATCGAAGGGTAGGGCGCCGCTTGCCGCACCCCAGTTACCGGCCAGGTTAGACAAGATCCGATGCGCGACACAGGTTTTTGGCGTCTTCGTTGATTGTTATGCGCCTCTAACCAATCCCAATCCCGATCTAAATTCTTAGACTCTAATTTCACTTACCCACTATGCACTATTCCAACAACCACGACGCCTGGGGCACGCCCCCGTGGGAAATCGATTTCCATCCTGTGCGGCGCTCGCTGCCCGCCAAAGTCGACATTGCCATCGTCGGCGCAGGCTTTACCGGCTTGGCCGCGGCAGCCTGGCTGCGCCTGATCGCGCCTGAAAAAACGGTAGCAGTCCTCGAAGCCCAACACATCGGCGCCGGCGCCAGCGGCCGCACCGGCGGTATGGCCCTTTCGGAAACAGCCGCAGGCCCGGAAAAAGGCGTAAGCGACGTCTTGGGAAGCCTCGAAAAATTTCTGAAGAAACTGCGCATCGATTGCGAACTGAATCTGAACGGCGCCTGGGAAATTGCGCGCCATCCGGCGTCGAAAAGCAAGCGCAGCAGCCCCAGATCACCCATTGAATGGAACGACTCCGGCACGCTGCGAGTGGTAAGCGAAGTCCCCGGCGGCACGTTGCATCCCGGAAAACTGGTCAGCGGCCTGGCGCGCGCCGCACACCGCCAGGGCGCAATCCTCTGCGAAAATCACCGGGTTGAAGGGGTAGAGTGGAACGACGAGCCGAAACTGCACCTGGCGTTGGGCGCGGGACGTTTCCGGGACATCACCACCGCAAAAATAATCTTTGCCACCAACGCGCTATCGCTCGAAGCCTCCGGACTGAGCGATAAAACTCATCCGCGCCTCACGCTTGCGATTCTTGCCAAGCCCGTTGCCGAAAAAGTTTTGAAGGCCATCGGCCTCGCGGACAGAAAACCCTTCTACACCGCGGACTTGCCCTACTTGTGGGGCCGCGTGCGCCGCGACCGTTCAATCGTCTGGGGAGCGGGCCTGGTGCAATCCCCGGACGCTGACCTCGAACACGTAGATATCGCCGCGGCAGACACGGCGCAGGTTTTCAACCGCCTGGAAGAACGCCTACGGAACCTGCATCCCCTGCTGGCAGAAACAAAGTTCACCCACCGCTGGGGCGGCCCAATACTTTTCAGCGACACATGGAAGCCAATCTTCGACTGGCATCCGCAAAGCGTAAAACATGGCAAGAACTCCAAAAGCGCAATTGTGGTAGGGGCCTACGCAGGCCACGGCGTCGCGCTCTCGTCATATCTAGGAAAATGGGCGGCGGAAGCTGCGCTGGGCCGCCGCAAACTTCCCGCCTGGGGCGCCATCGGTTCTTAGTCGCCAGGACCTGTGAAATTTTTTAAAAATGGAACATTGCGGAACACATTTCAATTCTCGCTCCATATGTCAGTATCGACCGCGATTTAAACACTTTTACTGTCGAGGTCGTTACGAAACACTTACGGAACATGTTTCGTTATCGCCGATTGGACCTGCAAAGTAGCAATTTCTTTCGCACAGGCCACACGCAGCCCAGTCTCGCGGAAAATCATCATAAAATAATGGCTCACAGCTTCGCGAACTCTTCCGGAGTGACCGGGATTCCACGGTATACTTTGCGCCAGATCCACTCTTGGTCGAAAGCTGCGGAGTCTGGACTCCCGGGGAAAAGAAACGGGGTGCGCGTGAAACTCTGCTCGCGGAAGTAGTTCAAAGCTTGCGTCGTAGAATCTACTTGATCATCGTACAGCCCCGAGGGGAAGACGGCTAATTCGTTGACGAAATCATTGAGCCAAGGGGCCTCTGCCGGCAAGTATACTTTCCCGGCCTCGACAAAAGCAGTGACTGCCTGTGCGCGCGAAATCTTATCGGCATCTACTTTGACTCCAATGACCGGAAGACACGTCGCGGATTTGAGTTCCTGAAGCAGACTCTGGCCGCTGGCGCGATCCTCAACAAGAATGGCGCTAGGTTTCCACTGATCAGCTTGAGCGATCAACGTTCGCCGCAGCTCGGGGAATTCGACGCGCCGACGCCATACTGAAAGCAGATAATATCCATTTTTCGTTAGACCCCAGGTTGTACAGACACTATAGGAGTTGTCAGCGCCGGTCTTAAAGGCTGTGTCCCAACTCTGGATGACTTGGGAAAATATGGGGGCTTCGCCATAGAATTGCCACCACTGCCGCTTGAAAATGGTTCCTTCGGCTGCCGCCGGCTGCTGCTGATAGAGAGAGGTAAAGGCGGCACTGCCAATAGCATCGCGGATGCGCTCCAAAACCTCGACTGGATATTTTTCAGGCCATAACGCCTCGCCTTCTCGACGAAAACTTTCGTGCTGCTCGGCAATGGCAGGCAAGCTGAGAACCTCCCAATTTTCGTTGGCGTGTTCGCGCAATAACCAACCTGCGAGGTCGTCGTCGTGCCAGCGAGTTTGAATCAGTACGACCGCGCCGTTCGGCATCAAACGAGTGTAGGCCACGTACGCATACCATTGCTGGACTGTCCTACGCACCGTTTCGCTGTTCGCCTCTTCTCGATCCTTTAAGCGGATCATCGATGATCAGCAGATCAGCGCCTCTACCGGTAATCGACCCGCCTCTTCCGACCGCGTAATATACGCCGCCCGCCATTGGCGAAGTCAGGCGCCCCTGCTGATTCAGCCAGTAATTCAGCGCATCGTGCCGGAGGATCAAGCCAAAGTTGGGAAGCGGTCGAGACCGCGGGGCGTGAGAACTCGGAGTACGAGCTGGAGTACCGAATCGTTCATCCCGGCGGCGAAGTCAGGGACATCCACGTGATCGGCCATCCCGTTCTCGGCCCGTCTGGAGATGTCGTTGAATTCGTCGGCACACACAGGTAGTTGGGCCTACGACATCGGCACGAAAGAGCTTGTCCACTCGTCCGAAGAGCATTCCCGTTTGTTTGGCTTTGATCCAGAGGGAGGGGTGCCTTCGTTCGAAGAACTTGTTCAGCGCATTCATCCTGAAGATCGAGTCGGCCATGCAACAGTTTGAGGTCCAAAGCAACACGGGAACAGATTTTGATGCTCATTTCCGGATCGTTCATCCGGACGGCACCACGAAATATGTGTACGGAACGGGTCATCCCGTTTTCAACGCGTCCGGCGATGTCGGAGAATTCGTGGGCACCGTGATGGACGTGACCGAACGCAAGCGGGCCGAGGACGAGCGCGAGAGATTGCGCCAGGCACAAGCGGATCTCGCGCGCGTCAACCGCGTGACCACCATGGGTGAGCTGACGGCCTCGCTGGCACACGAAGTGAATCAGCCGATCGGCGCCGCCGTCACCAACGCGAGTACTTGCGTGCGCTGGCTGGCGGCCGACACACCGAATCTCGAAGAAGCGCGCGCGGCTGCTATGAGAGTCGTCACCAACGGAAAGCGTGCGGGGGAAATCATCAGCCGAGTACGCCAACTCTTCAAGAAAGGCAGTACGGAAAGGGAGTTGCTCGAAGTAAACGAGGTCGTTCGGGAGATGACCGTTCTCCTTCAAGGAGAGGCATCGCGGCACAATATATCAGTCCGGACGGAGCTGGCGGCAGATCTTCCCCAGACCATGGGAGATCGCGTGCAATTGCAACAGGTAATGATGAACTGGTCATGAACAGCATCGATGCGATGAAAAGCGTGGAAGGAGTCAGGGAACTCGCCATCAATTCTCGCCTGCTGGAAAACGAGGAGGTTCTCGTGTCCGTCAGCGATACCGGCGTGGGACTGCCCCCGCAACAGGCGGATCAAATTTTCAATGCGTTCTTCACCACCAAGCTCCATGGCACCGGCATGGGACTTCGTATCAGCGGAACCATTGTGGAATCGCATGGCGGCCGCCTGTGGGCTGAGGACAACTCTCCGCGCGGCGCAACTTTTCACTTCACCTTACCAACCAAAATCGAGACGAATGAATGACGCCCGCAGGCGCTCCCACCGTCTTCGTCGTTGATGACGATGCCGGTATGCGCGCATCCATCGCAGGCCTGCTGAAATCCGCGGGTTTGCGGTCGGAGTCCTTCGGCACGGCGGAAGAGTTCTTGCGCAACGACCGCCCGGACGTGCCCAGCTGCCTGGTTCTGGATGTAAGTCTTCCTGGAATCAACGGTCTCGACTTTCAGCACAAGCTGGCTGATGCGGGCGTGCAGATTCCCATCATCTTCATCACCGGTCATGGAGATATTCCGATGACTGTGAAGGCCATGAAATCCGGCGCAGTGGAGTTTCTAACCAAGCCGTTCCACGATCAGGATTTGCTGGATGCGATCGAGCAGGCATTGGACCGCGACCGAGTGCGGCGCCAGCAACAGAGCGGGCTTGCAGAGCTAAGAAAAAATTATGAGACGCTAACCGCGCGCGAACGCGAGGTGATGAGCTTGGTGGTTTCGGGGATGTTGAACAAGCAAATTGCGGGCGAACTCGGAACCAGTGAAATCACCGTGAAGGTGCATCGGGGCCACGTCACGCGCAAGATGCAGGCCCAATCGCTGGCAGAATTAGTGAGAATGGCGGAGAAGCTCGGCGTTCCCAGGAAGTAATCGAACGTTACACCGCTTACGCAGCCGGTTTGCCACTTTGCATAGTTCCTGTTCTGACTTCCTGGTTCCCCGGCAGCATCCGCTAAATCCAGGAGCTGCCCCTCCGCTCAGATCGATGTTCGACCTATTATACGAACGTATAGTTGCGCCGCTTTGGGCGAGATTGCTATTTTCTTGTCATGATCACGCAGGGAAAGACCAAACCAGTAGCGGTGGTTGATGACGATGACTTGATGCGCGGAGCCCTACTCGGCCTGCTGAAAGCGGTTGGCCTGCCCGCGCGAGAATTTGCCTCCGCGGAGGAATTTCTAAACTCTGGACTGCAGCATGTGGCCGGATGTTTAATCGCAGACATCCGCATGCCGGGAATCTCCGGCCTCGAGCTGCAGGCGAAACTGAACGCAGAACATTGCAGGATTCCGATCATCTTCATCACGGCCCATGGCGATGAAAAAATGCGGCTGCATGCATTGCGAGCAGGCGCAGTGGAGTTTCTGGCAAAGCCCTTCGACGACGAAGCCCTGCTCGTAAGTGTTCGAGCCGCTCTGGCAGGTTAATCCTGATAAGGAAATATACGCGTGGGCACCAGGAGGTGCTCTATGGGAGTAGTCGCAAGATTCGAGTCCGCGGGCCAGCACCATAATCAACGCAGATTCGAGCAGTTGATACGCAGTAGTCCTGCTCTGGAATCGGTACTCGGGGACGTCGAACGCGTGGCGCCAACGGGTTCCACCGTTCTGCTACAGGGTGAAACAGGCACCGGCAAGGAGCTGATCGCGCGCGCGATTCACAAAATCAGCGCGCGGTGCGGACGCCCGTACATAAAACTGAATTGCGCGGCGATTCCGTTCGATCTCCTCGAAAGCGAACTCTTTGGGCACGAGAGAGGTGCTTTTACAGGAGCCGTCGCGCAAAAGGTCGGCCGTTTCGAAATTGCTGACAAGGGCACCCTCTTCCTGGATGAGGTCGGCGATATTCCGCTGGCACTGCAGTCCAAACTTCTACGCGCATTGCAGGAACAAGAATTTGAGCGTCTGGGCGGCACGCGCACTCACCAAGTAGATGTGCGGCTGGTGGCCGCGACCAATCGAGACCTGCCAGAGATGGTGAAGCACGGCGAATTTCGCAGCGACCTCTACTATCGTTTAAATGTGTTTCCCATTACGCTGCCGCCTTTGCGCGAGCGCCGCGAAGACATTCCGGACCTGGTGCGACATTTTGTCGAGCTTTACGCCCGCCGCATGGGCAAGCAAATCGACCGCGTCCCCGCGGCAACGATGTCTGCGTTCACTACGTACGAATGGCCTGGGAACATTCGCGAGAATGCAGAATTTCATCGAGCGCAGTGTCATCCTAAGCGATGGGACGGCCCTCTGTACCCCTCTCGCCGAGCTAAAAAATTCTGCGGACGCTGAATCACAGAAAGCCACAACTCTGCAGGATGCGGAGCGGGACCATATTCTGAAGATTCTGACGCAAACCCGCTGGGTCGTCGCCGGTCCGAGCGGCGCTGCCGCACGCTTGGGAGTGAAGAGATCCACGCTCTACTGCCGTATGCAAAAGCTGGGCATTTCGCGGGTCAGCAACGATCTCCTTCCCGCGTGAGAAACTAGCAACCTGCGCGCTCATCCCGAAGTCTCCTGGCTTCTTCCGAAAATGAAATTCCTCAAGTCAAGTGGGTGCTACAGTGCGGGCGCGGCGAAGCCTTCCACGCCGTTCTTCGCGATGCGATCCGGACGGGATTGCGCTGGCATGAGGCCGCCGTCAGTGCCGGCTGCATCATTTCCCTTGAGAGGACATTAAATTCTGCACCATGAGCGCTATCAGGAGGAACGCGGCTCCTAGTATCCCGAGCGCTTTGAAGCGCAGAACCATCGCTGCTCCCGTGGCTGCGCCCAAGATAAAAGCGATCCAGATTCCACCCAGCAGGCGTATTTTGGGATCTGGAGCCATTACAACCAGGGGAATCGCATCGGAGGTATACTTTTCAGCTTCGCTAGAGATAAGCCTCGTAAGCATCCCTGTGAGATATGTCGTGTGAACGCTGATGCCGCCCACACGACGAAAGGCTCCATTTTGCAACCCGAATGCCAGGGACATGAAGATCACAAATATTATTACTCCGTGCGCCACATTCGATGCCAACGCCAACGAAGCGGCCACTATTAGAATCACTTCCATTCCCATAACGGTCGGAAGCAACGGGCACGCGACTAGCGGTCGCGCGATGAGCGTACTCAAGAGCACTCCAATCAAGAAGGTGACAATCGCGGAGAAATGTCCGATCAAAGCCGGCCAATTGTGAGCGGCTATCGCAATGGCCCCTAACACCAAATTTCCAGTGACGTGTCCAGTGAAAGTCTTTGCGAGCACGAAGCTCGCCGCGTCGCCATATCCGCCAACAAACGCAAGCCCAAACGAGAGCCACGCATCAGCGTGGCGAACCTCTGGGGGTACACTTTCGCCCTGCAGTTTGCTCATCTCGAATCCTTATATACCTGTGGCGAGGAGTCCCAGCGATTGGGGCAACGCAAGGATTCTGCGCAACAAGGCTTGCTGCTGCTTTGAGAGGCGGCGTTCAAGTAACAATGCGCGGAGGTCAGCAGCGACGTCCATGAATTTGGGGTGGCTACCGATATTCTTTTGAAATTCACATCTCTTGCGAACGATTCCGGGATTGTACATCTGGGGCTCGTACGCTTCAATCTCCGGCGATGGCGGGAAGCTAAACCTGATTCTAGGAACTGAAAACGGTTGCTTTTATAGAGGGCAGTTTCGCTCCAGCCTATCTCCTGTCCCTCTGGCTCTTTGACGGGGATATAACGGTCCATTTGAAGCAGGACTTCACTTTTCCGATAACGGCGTTAATCAGCAGTCTGAATCCGAGAGGCTTTATCGGTGATTGCGTGGCTTGTTTACTTGAGTTCGACCGCTGTTCCCAAACCCGCGTACAAATAGTTCTCCCCGTATGTTTTCCTCAATTTCGCAAATGCAGGCTCTCCGGTGCAATGCCCCGGTGCAATCCTTTGCACCTTCCACTTGGTCTGTAAATTCTGCACCAACTCATCAATCTCCGGCAGCGGCGTGGTCACCAGATGTAGTCCGCCGAAGACGATCTCCGTCCTCGGATCCACCGCGGCCGTCGCTGCCAGAATTGCTTCGATACCGGCGTGCGAGCATCCATCCACCAGCAACAGTCCATCCGGTCTTTTGATCGCGAGCGTTAGCTCCGGTAGCTCCAGGGTTCCTGTTTTCTGCGAAACCGTCCGCACCAGGAAGATACCTGGCGACACTTCAATCAATTGATTCACCAACACGAAATTTCCGGTGTCATAAAGCTTGCCCCATGCGAAATGTTCCGGTTCCGTTCCGCCGTAATACCGCATCTTCGCCGGCAAACTCTCATCCGCCCGCAAAAACGTCTTCGGAAGCTGTGTCCCTCCGAATCCATTCCCTCCGTCCGCGGGCACATAAACCTTAACGTCCGGATTCACACTAAGCACATATCGCAACCCGGTCGCATGATCTGCGTGCCGGTGTGAGATCACCACAAAATCCAGTTTGGTCACGTCTACGCCGAGTACCTTCACGTTGTGTTCAAAAATCGCCGAATCATTCCCCGTATCGAACAAAATCCGCTTGCCGTCGTGCTCGACCAAAGCAGAAAATCCCCAATCTTTCGTTAGCTGCTTCGATTCCCCGAACGCGTCATAGAGAATCGTCACCTTATCTTGGGCCCGGCAGGGAATTGCCGCCAGACACACCAGCATCAACGCCAAAATCCGCAAAACATGAAATCTCAATGAACACCTCCTGACGACTTTGTCGTTCCTATTCGGACATGACTCTGTCGCACCATTCAACGAGAGAAACAAAGATCGTAGGATTGCCGAACTTCGCTCCCCAGGTGGCAAGGTCAGCTTCCGTAATCCCTCGGGCGCGGGAGCAGGCTCCGCAAGAAAACACTTGAATGTGCTTCGCAACAATCTTGTCCCGGAGTTCACCGAGAGATCCCCAACCTATGGCCGTCACCGCATCGGCGGTGACCTTGCGCATCAGATAGGTGGCGTCCGCAGTTAGGAAAATTTGAACTTCGTGACCGGCGTCGGCCAGAGCCAGCGAATGTGCAAACACAAACGAGGCGCGGGTGGGGTCATCGGTGCCCCAAGAACTTCTCATCATGATCTTCAGGTTTTTTTCGGTTCTTCGGCTTTCGCTCCTAAAGCTAGAAACGGTAAACCAATCAGCTGCGACAGGAATTTTCGCCTGGCCATGGCTTGATCCTCCCAATTAGGTTTGCTGCGCGGTAGGGCGGTTGGGGAGAAACTACATCGGCATAAACGTCCGTGTCAACGTACTTCGTCGGATCCGCTCCGGACGTTCAGCAGGATGCCGCTCGGCTTCGTCTCCTTCGTTTAACGCTTGATCCGTCGCGTTCCCGGGCGAGTGCTTTTCGGCTCAACTTAACTTGTCCGGTAACCGCGTTAATCAGGACTTACGTACATCTGAAACCCCGCATGTGCCTCCGGTCCGAAGAGTGTTTGTTTTAATCATGGAAATCCGAATCCAATGTGTTATATCAAAAGCCAAGTAAAGCCCTGTCATTGATAGGCGCATACCCACTATGACGACTGCAAGTGCTGATCGCTGGAAAACGGTAGCCGGACAGATCAGATTGACCGCAGTGTGGTGCATGATCGGATCGACTTGGTTCGGTTTGGAACTAGCGGCGGCGATGTGGAGGCCGCGCGATGCGTTTTACCCTTTCCCACTTATAACTTGGGGACTTATCACTGACTGATGGCCTGGATCGTTTGTGCTGCGTGCGCTTCGTTCTCCTTCGCGATGTGCTTTGTCGCAGGCAAATCATTTGGTGCGGTTTGGATTGGTGCCGCGGTCGCTTTGGGCGTACTTACGATCTTGATGATTTTCATATTAGAGCGAAAGATAAAGCAGATCGGTCGCACTTTCTACTCTGCCGATGCCTCCGTCATCACGTAGACTATCCTTCTAACTCCCGATTAGTCGCGTTACCGGACATGTGACAATCCACACGATTTCCACAAGATCCGTCGACGTTGAAGGTACTGTGACATTGACAATTTTTCGAACGTCACGTTTAAATGGCACTCACGATGGACGAAAGCCAACACGAATTTTGTGGGAAATGCGACGTCGAAATAGACTGCGATCGGGTGATCGACTTCACTTTGAAAGACGGAAAGCGTGTTTGCGAGCAATGCTTCGTGAGAGAAACACCGCGGCCGGCGCTAGTCAGGACAAATTTTAATCCCGGCAACCAGAAATGGCGCGCAGGCTAGTCGGACTGCCGTGGCAGATTATCGTCGGTTTGTTCATGGGTATCGTCGTACACTACGCAAAAATAATTACACCTTTGACGCTTTTCGCTCAGCGGCCAACCAGACTTTTTTCGCGTCGCTCATCGCCTTGCGCGCTTTGATCGACTGCTTAAACGCGCGTTTTTGCAGCGGCTTCGCGGCTTTAACGGCACGCTCCCCCGTCAAAATCGCAAGGGCTTCTATGGTCAACGCAATCTTGGAATTGTTTTGTTTTCATGTCACGGATTCTACGTGACGGAGCGCGGTGGAGTCCAGGGTTTCAAGGGCCGTTGATTCGTGGGCTACCGAATAGGGAAGCCAGGTAGAGCATCTCCAGTTGCGACGGACCTGTCCCTCGCCAAAACTCTGTCCGCTTTCAATACCAACAAACATAGAGCATTGCCATTCACGGCAAATTGCGTTAGCAGCGGCACATGGTAGATATCATCAGACTATTGGTCGGTGCGA
>Ga0182015_10000356_pt1 | contig 65450 bp, 51 predicted proteins | sample 712P3MmetaG_FD_120478 | JGI IMG/M metagenome (GOLD analysis project Ga0182015, IMG submission 120478) | Permafrost microbial communities from Stordalen Mire, Sweden - 712P3M metaG | ecosystem: Environmental > Terrestrial > Soil > Wetlands > Permafrost | place: Sweden: Stordalen | collected...
ACCGATGGGAACTGCCCCTGGTGATTGATGGAGAGCGATTCGCTTGTCCGCTGCATGTGAGCGAATGCGCTTAGCGGAACCGCGTTGCTCATGGTGGAAGTCACGGTACTGTTTGCGGAGGAATTGCTGCTCGATGATGAGAGCGCATTCGCAGGCGGCGCGAGTACGCCCGAAGACGGGGTGTAAGGCACCGAAGAAGTGGTGGCATTCGACCCGGCGGACGCGGAACCCGAAGACGAAAAAGAACTTGAAGCGCCTGGACCTGAAGTGCCCGAAGAAGCATTGGCCTGAATGTATAGATCATTCAGCATGTTTGGATTCTGTTGGAACTGTGGCTGAGCCTCCAGAATTACGTGATATTGGTTGAGCTGCGTGTACATCGTGTTGATCTGGCGCTGCCCAAAAGAGTCGTAGAGCGTGTTGTCGATGGTGGCGGGAGCGATACCGAGCCGCGAAGCGGTAACCCGATCGATGTTCAGGGCAACGGCCAAGCCGCCGGTTTGCTGGTCTGTCGCCACGTCTTCAAGTTCCGGCAGTGCCTGCAGTTTCGCGACAAAGCGATTGGTCCACGTATTCAACTCGTTCTGATCGGGATCTTCCAGCGTGTATTGATATTGCGTACGGCTTACGCGGTCGTCGACGGTAATGTTCTGCACGGGTTGCATGTAGAGCGTGATGCCCTGAACCTTCTGCAAACTGGATTGCAGCCTGCGCACCAGATTCTCGGCGCTGAGATCGCGATCCTTGAGCGGCTTGAGATTGATCGACATGCGCCCACTGTTCAGGGTTGTGTTCGTACCGTCAGCACCGATGAAAGAGGAAAGACTCTCGACCGCCGGATCGGCGAGGATTACTTTGGCAAGTTCCTGCTGTTTCTTCGCCATTTCGGGGAATGAAATGGTTTGCGCCGCCTGCGAAATACCTTGAATTACGCCGGTATCTTGTATGGGAAAAAAGCCCTTGGGGATAATGATGTACAGGAAAACGGTGAGAATCAATGTGCTTAAAGCCACCAGCAGCGTGATGGTTTGATAACGCAGCACGAACTTCAAGGTTCGCCCGTAGAACGCGATCATGCTGACAAAGACGCGCTCCGAAGCTTTGTAAATACGGCCCTGCTGCTCCTTGGGCTGGTGGCGCAGGATGCGGGCGGACATCATGGGAGTGAGCGTCAGCGAAACGACCGCGGAAATTACGATAGTGACCGCCAGAGTGACGGCGAACTCGCGGAAGAGGCGTCCCACCACGTCTCCCATGAAGAGCAATGGAATGAGGACGGCAATCAATGAGACGGTCAAAGAGAGAATGGTGAAGCCAATCTGTTCCGCGCCTTTGAGCGCCGCTTCCATCGGGGCTTCGCCTTCTTCGATGTAACGCGAGATGTTCTCGATCATCACGATGGCGTCATCGACCACAAACCCGGTGGAGATGGTCAGCGCCATCAGCGAGAGATTGTCGAGGCTGTAACCCAGCGCATACATGGCGGCGAAGGTTCCCACCAGGGACAGGGGGACGGCCACGCTGGGGATGATGGTGGCGTAAAGGCTGCGCAGAAACAGAAAGATGACCAGAACGACCAGGCCGATGGTCAGCATCAATTCGAACTCAACGTCGGAAACCGAGGCCTCAATCGCGGTTGTGAGATCGGTCAGCGTAGTGACCTGAATGGAAGCGGGAAGGTTGACTTCCAGCTGCGGCAACAGCTTCTTGATGCTCTTGACCACACTGATCGTATTGGCGCCCGGCTGGCGTTGAATATTCAGGATGACGGCAGGCGTCTGGTTCATCCACGCGGCCTGGGCATTGTTTTCGACGCCATCAATGATCTCCGCGACATCGGTGAGCATCACGGGCGCGCTGTTGCGATAGGCGACGACCACATTGCGGTAATCGGCGCTGCTGATTAACTGATCGTTCGAATCGATCTGGTAATCCTGCCGTGGACCATCGAAGTTTCCCTTGGCTGCGTTGACGCTGGTCTGGGTAAGGGCGGTGCGCAGGTCCTCCATATTCAGTCCGTAGGAGGAGAGCGCGATTGGATTCGCGCGAATCCGAACCGCGGGTTTTTGGCCTCCGCTAATGCTTACCAATCCCACTCCGCTTAATTGAGAGAGCTTGGGAGCCAGCCGCGTATCGACCAGATCTTCCACTTGCGGCAGAGGAAGCGAATTAGAAGTGATCGCAAGAGTGAGTACGGGCGCATCGGCGGGATTGGTCTTGTTATAAACCGGCGGCACCGGCAGATTGGAGGGCAAATAACTCTGGGAGGCGTTGATGGCCGACTGCACTTCTTCTTCGGCAACGTCAATATTCAGGCTTAGATTGAACTGAAGCACGATGACCGATGTTCCGCCGGAACTGGTGGAGGTCATCTGGCTGAGGCCCTGGAGCTGACCGAATTGCCGCTCGAGCGGGGCCGTCACCGTAGTAGCCATCACATCCGGGCTGGCGCCGGGGTAGAACGTGACTACCTGAATCGTGGGGTAATCGACTTCGGGCAGGGCCGAAACCGGCAGCTGTTTATAGGCGACAATCCCGACGAGCATGATCGCCGCCATCAGCAGCGTGGTCGCTACCGGCCGCATGATGAATGGGCGGGACGGACTCACGGGGCCTGACTCTCGTTCGATTCAGCGGGCAATGCCTGCTTGGAGACTACGATCTTTGAATTGTTTTGCAGTTTGTCAAAGCTGCTGTCGGCGATTACGTCGCCGGGATTGATGCCGGTCACGGCGGTGTTGCCGCTGTCGGAAACGCCGGTCTGGACGTTGCGGATTTGGGCGGTGTCATTCTGAACGACATATACGAAAGCCGTTTGGCCGTTATGCTGAATGGCAGACGTTGGAATAAGAGTGACTCCCTGCAGAGTGTTGACCAGCAGCCTGGTGTTCACGAACTGATTGGGAAATAAAGACTCGTTCTTGTTATCGAACAGGGCTCGCATTTTCACGGTGCCGGTGGTGGTATCGATCTGATTGTCGAAGGTCAGCAGCTTGCCGCTCGCGATCTTAGTCTGCTGCGTCCGGTCGAAAGCGTCCACCGTTAATTGCTTCCCATGCTTGGTTTGGGCCTGCACTGCCCCGAGGCTATCTTCCGCGACGGTAAAGATCACCGTGATGGGCTGAAGCTGGGTGATGACTGCCAAAGTGGTACCGCCGCTCGATTGAACAACATTGCCGGGATCAACCAATCGCAGGCCTACGCGGCCGTTGATGGAGGAAGTGATGTGGCAGAAACCGAGTTCCACCTGATCGTATTGCACCGTGCCTTGATCGTTCTTGACCGTGCCTTCGTCTTGCAAAACCAGCTTTTCCTGGTCATCGAGGGTCTGCTTGGGAATACCGTTCTTAGCCCACGCGTCGCGGTAACGCTGCAAATCCATCTTTGCTTCGGCCAGAACGTTCATATCGCGCTCAAGCGCGCCCTGCGCTTCGAGCAATTGCGCTTCATAGGGGCGAGGATCGATATCGATCAAAGGTTGGCCTTTGCGAACAAGCTGTCCTTCTTTGTAATGAACCTGATTGACGAGTCCGGTTACCTGCGCGGTAATTGAATCGGTGTAGACGGGAGTCACCGTCCCAATCGCCTCGAGGTAAACGCCGATATTCCCCTTTTTCGCGGTGACGACTGTGGTTGCGACGGGACCACCCGCGCCGCGACGTCCGGGCGGAGATGCGGCTTTACTTTCGTCGTGGTGCCGGAACAGGGCAATCAGAATCACCAGGATGACCAGCAGGATTAACGACCATAGGATGATCCGGCGCCATTTGGAACGCGGCGGCGAAGGTGCGGGAGGCAGTTGATGCTGCGGATCAATGGATGAAGCGGGAGTTTTGTTTTCCATCCGAATTTAACGGCACCTGTTCGATCGAGACTTTATCGCAACATCAAAGCTTGTGGGCCGGCCGCCATCATTTACGCGGCTTGAATAAGAATGCATGATCGGGCGGGCAGCAATCAATATTCTACAGATATCGCGGCTAACTTTTTTTCGATCCCGATTTTCGGCTTGGACACGTTCATTGGATGATCTGGGCCTGCAATCTGTCGGGAGTTGGTTGTGCTGGGAAAGCAGTTCGTTGCTCTTGTCCCGTCTTAGAGTATGTCTCATTCTGTCGGGAAATCGCTATATCGAAAGAACTGTCGACAGCGCCTCCGTGTATTAGAGCGTCCTCGATCCCAAGAGCGCGTAAAGAGTGTGTAACGGAAGGTAAAAGTTCGTAAGCAGGGCCCGATTAATTGCGCGGTGGTCCCGGAGAACGACAGTAACAATACGCTGAAAATATGGTGGCCAGGGACGGAGTTGAACCGCCGACGCCAGCCTTTTCAGGGCTGCGCTCTACCACCTGAGCTACCTGGCCACGCTTTGAAAACCCGCTTACCTTCAGCAGGCGATAAACGTTCACTTCACGATGATTGTCGCGGGAAAATTGCACACCGAGAAACCGCTTCAACGCAGAACTCGTGCGGAACCTGTCGATTATAACAAAGGTTCCGATTCCCTCAAGTTGGTCACGAGCGGTGGAGGCTCTCGCTTACTCGATGAAACTGAATTCGATGAAGAAGAGGAGAGCGGGCCGACGGAATTGGCCCGCAACTCGTGTACGCGCGGTTACTGACCGCCTGCCGTCACACCTTGCTTTTGCTTCCCAAGCCAGGATGCGAGTTGTGGATCCTGCTGCGACTTCAAAGCGATACAGCCGTTGATGCGCTCGATCGATTGCCGATAGGTCCGTTGGGCTGCTTCGATCTTATGCGCCTCAAAAAACTGCTCCACCTGGTCGCGCATGCGAGCGTCGCAGAATGAACTCGTCGCTCCCACAATTTCAGCGCTGGCGAATGGTCCACCGGCTTTTTGCACCGAGTCCCAATGTCCGAGGATAAAGTCCCAAGCCAATTGTTCGCCGGCTGGATTTTCCAAAACGCCGCTGATCAATCGCAATGCATCCTGCGAGCGAACATCCGAAGAAATGGCGTAATCCAATGTCCGCTGAAGCAACTTTGGATCGGTGAAGTGAGCCAGGCTAAAGAGAGCCGTATAGTATTCTTCCGGCGATTTCGCATTCTTTGACACCGCCAGCAGCTTGTCATACAGCGTTTGATCACCGGTAAGCGCGGCAATTCCGAATGCGCTATGCGCCATTTCCTGGCTTACCGAGGAGGGATTGGCTAGGGCCTGGTCGGCAATTTTGTGGGCCTGCTCTTCGACCTGAGGACTGCGAGCGTCATATCCCAAGGCATAGAAAAGGCGGGCGCGCAGCGCCTTTTGCTCATCGCTGTCACCCGGTTTCGATTCCCAACCCACATCCTTCAAAATCGGGCCAAGATATTGCTGCAACCAATTTTGATAAGAAGCACGGTCGTCTGCTGTAACAAGGTATTTGCCGATGTAATTTAAATGTCCGAGAACACCTTCCAAAACGGCGCGACTGCGGTCGCTTTGAAGGCCTTCGGCAAAAGCCAAGTAATCGCCGATCGGCTCGCGTCCTACACGGACCGACGCCCAGATATCAGATTGCAGGGCGATTCTCTCCGCGGGAGACAGGTCGCTTTCGGCATCATGAGCAAGCGAGCGCACAGCTTCGGGCTGATAACTGACCCGGTAGTAGCCGGTCGCTCCCGCGTTCGCCAGGACCCAGGTCGAACATCCTGGCAAGCTGAAAGTCTCCTGCTTTTTTGTCATCAGTTCGCATTTCGCGGACTTGTCATTCGCCGACGATTTCATGCAGAACGGTATTTCCCATAACTGATCGTTCGGTGCATCGAACTTCGCAGGATCGGAATAGTAGCGGCGTTGATCCAGGGTCACGGTGGTCGACTTGCCGGAGCACTGGGCCTTCACGTTGATAATTGGAACCCCAGCCTGGGTCACAAAAGTCGGCATGATCTGGTCGACCGGCTTGCGAGAAGTCTTGGCCTGAGCATCCCAGAAATCGGTGGCGGTGGCATTGGCATATTGGTGCTGCTGGATATAGGAATTGACGCCCGCCCGGAAGGTTTCTTCTCCAAGGTAGGATTCCAGCATTCTTAATACCGCGGCGGCCTTTCCATATGCGATGCCGTCGAAGAGTTCCTGAATCTGGGCCGGGGTGTTGGCGGCCTGATGAATGGGACGGGTATTGGCGAGCGAATCCGTGTTCATAGTCGCGCCAGTCTCAATGACATCGTCGAGTTTGTAGTTCCACTCCGGCTTCCAGGCTTGCACCGGCTTGCTCGACATCCAAGTAGCGAAACCTTCGTTGAGCCAGATGTCGTCCCACCACTTCATGGTCACGAGGTCCCCAAACCACTGATGGGCCATCTCGTGAGCGATAACGGACGCGATCTCTTTTCTTAAACCGACCGACGAGCTTTTTTCGTCGGTCAGAAGAATGACTTCCCGAAATGTAATGCAACCCGTATTCTCCATTGCCCCGGCGGAAAAATCCGGCAGGCCGATGAGGTCGAGCTTTCCGTAGGGATACTTAATGCTGAAGTATTTGTCGTAATAGCTGAGTATGTGCTCGGCTGATTCCAATGCAAATTTCCCCATGTCTTTCTTGCCCGGGGTGCTGTAAATGCGGATCGGAATTCCATCGGCTTCGCCTTCGATGTATTCGAAATTTCCCACTACGAGCGCCGCCAGATAAGACGACATCTTCACCGTAGTGGCGAAGTGGATAGTGTGTTTGTCGCCCGGCCCGGGGGTGTCGGAGGCGACTTTCTGGTTCGAGATTGCGATCTGGCCCTTATCGGCAATGGCGGTGATGTCGAATGTGGCTTTGTAATCAGGCTCGTCAAAAGATGGATAGGCGCGCCGGGCGTCCGTGGATTCAAACTGGGTAGCGGCGTACTTGCGCCCATGATCATCTTTTCCGATATAGAAGCCACGCATTTCGTCATTGAGGATGCCGGTGTAGGTGATGTGGATGGTGGCAGGGCCGGCAGGTAGCGGCGTGTCGACCGTGAGGATCACCATCTCCTTCTCTTTTTCAGGCGTAATTTTCGCCGTCTGCGATTTTCCATTACTTGTGATGGTTACGTCGCCGAAGGTGATGTCAACCGAGTTCAGCGTAATCTCGGAAGTCGGCTTTAGCACCTGGATTGAGATCGTCTCCTCGCCATCGAAGGTGGCTTTTTCAAGATTGGGAGTAAAGCGGAGCTTATAATTTTCCGGCTTGGCGACATCGGGCAATCTCTGCGCCAGGGCTGCGGGGATTGTCATTAACGCAAATAAAAATACCGTCAACGTTCGCTTCATAAATTTCCTCGGGAGATCGGTTTTCAATTACCGTGAAACTGGTCAAAAACTTCCAACGACAAATAAAGCGCGCTCCGCGCAACCTTTTAGTCTATACGAGGTACCTGTCGTGAAAGTTCAATTACATATGTCAATTCCGTAGCCTAATTACGTCCGAATGATGGGGGGTTATCGCTCCACCCATGATCGTGGTTTCGCATCGGTTCGCTCCGAACCAATACGGAATCTCGCGATGATCGTTGACGGCAAACACAGCAAAGTCAGCGTCTTTCCCGGCTTCGATTGAGCCCTTGCGGTCGGCTAACCGCAGCGCCCAAGCGCCATTAATGGTCGCTGCCGCGATGGCTTCCGCGGGAGTCATTTTCATGTGCGTGCTCGCCAGGGACATTGCCATGGGCATACTCAGTGTAGGAGAAGTGCCGGGGTTGTAGTCGGTCGCCAAAGCCACGGGCACGCCCGCATCAATCATCTTCCGCGCCCGCGGATATTCTTTCAGGCCCAGGAAGTAATTTGCGCCGGGGACCAGCGTTGCCACCGTATCGTGTTTGGCTAATTCGGCAATATCCTGATCGGAGACATGGTCCATGTGATCGAATGACGCGGGTTTGAACCTAAGGAAAGGCTGCAAGCGAGTTTCGGAGAGTTGACACATGTGAGCTCGTACTTTAAGTCCATGCTGTTCCGCCGCTTCGAAAATTTGCTCAGTTTCTGCGGATGTAAAAGCCCCCTTTTCGCAGAAGACATCTACAAAGTCGGCGAGCTTTCGCCGGGCGGTTTGGGGAATCATCTCTTTACAGACGATCTCGACGTAATCTTGTGAGCGCCCTTGAAATTCTTTTGGAACGACATGCGCTCCTAACAGCGTAGATATGACCGTGCCCGGCCACTGCGAGGCAGCTTTATGGATTGCTTCAAGCGATTTGAACTCCGATTCGAGCGTGAGGCCATATCCAGACTTGGCTTCAACCGTGGTCGTCCCATGCGCGGCCATTTCACGTAGAACAGCCAGAACTTTGTCGACCAGCGCGCTCTTCGCAGCCTGACGGACTCCTTTGAGGCTCGATCGAATTCCGCCCCCGGCCGCAGCGATCTCTTCGTACGAGGCTCCTTCGATCCGCTTCTGAAAATCGACCAAGCGTGGACTGATAAAGACGGGATGCGTGTGTGAATCCACAAGGCCGGGAACAACCACTTTATTGGCGCAGTCGATCTCGGTTATTTTTTTTCGATTCTTTTTGAGCCACGGATCGCTTAAGGCGTCTTTGGTAGTGCCTACAGAAGTAATTTTTCCGCCGAGACAGAGGACTGCGCCATTGTTGATGGTGCCGAGTTCTTTGAGATCTGCGCCGCGCCGGGGGCCGGATTTAATTTGAGACCTAAGGGTGAGAAGTTCGCCGATGTTGATCAACAAAAGCGCCGAGGACAGTTGGGATTCGAGCTTTCGATTTGAGTTCAAGCAGGCAACAGTTTAGCAGGCAGGACGGCGACCTATTTTCCCATCGGGAGCTGCACGCCATTTTCTTGCGCGAACTTTCGCGCCTCGTCATAACCGGCGTCGGCATGCCGAATGATTCCCATCCCAGGGTCCGTGGTGAGGACGCGCTCGATGCGCTTGGCCATTTCGTCAGTTCCGTCGGCAACCGTTACCTGTCCAGCGTGGAGTGAATAGCCAATCCCGACGCCTCCGCCATTGTGAATCGAAACCCACGATGCGCCTGCAGCTGTGTTTAACAGCGCGTTGAGGAGCGGCCAGTCGGCAACAGCGTCGGAACCGTCTTTCATGCTTTCAGTCTCGCGAAATGGAGACGCTACCGACCCGCAATCGAGATGATCGCGTCCAATTACGATCGGCGCTTTGATCTTCCCTTTTTTCACCAGATCATTCATGGCCAAGCCGAACTGTGCGCGTTCTCCGTAACCGAGCCAGCAGATGCGCGCCGGCAGTCCCTGAAACTTAATGCGCTTGCGCGCCAAATCGATCCAGCGCCGCAGGATGCGATTGTCGGGGAATAATTCCAGTACCAGTTCGTCGGTAACGTGAATGTCGGACGCTTCGCCAGAAAGGGCCACCCAGCGAAACGGTCCGCGTCCCTCGCAAAACAGCGGACGAATATACGCGGGCACAAATCCGGGGAAGTCGTACGCATTTTTCACGCCGCGCTGAAATGCGAAAGTTCGGATGTTGTTGCCGTAATCGAATGTGATGGATCCCATCTTCTGCAAGCGCAGCATGCCCTCTACATGACGCGCAATCGCGTCAAGAGATTTTTCCTGATATGCCTTGGGATCGTTCTTGCGGAGTTCGATTGCCTCTGCAAAACTCATGCCGTTGGGCACATAACCGTTCAGAGGATCGTGCGCCGAAGTCTGATCGGTAAGGATGTCTGGAACCACGCCCCGGTCAGCCAGTTCCGGAATGACGTCCGCGCAGTTTCCCACCAGTCCCACGGAAACATTCTCCTTTTTGCGGACTGCATTTTTTAAGATACGCAGCGCCTCATCCAGCGTGGTAACCATGAAATCGCAATACCCGGTCCTTAGCCGCTTCTTGATGCGCTCCGGGTCAACATCAATTCCGAGAAACGCCGCGCCCGTCATGGTGGCGGCCAAAGGCTGCGCGCCGCCCATTCCACCCATGCCGCCGCTTACGATCAGCTTCCCTGCCAGGTCTCCGCCAAAGTGTTTTTCGCCGGCCGCGGAAAAGGTCTCGAACGTTCCTTGAACGATTCCCTGCGAGCCGATATAGATCCATGAGCCTGCTGTCATCTGCCCATACATCATGAGACCCAGGCGTTCCAGTTCGTTGAACTTCTCCCAGTTTGACCAATGTCCCACGAGATTAGAATTTGCAATGAGAACGCGGGGCGCATGATCGTGAGTTTTGAACACTCCGACAGGCTTGCCGGATTGCACCAGGAGAGTCTCATCGTTATCGAGTTTTTGCAGGCTCGCGACGATGGCTCGATAAGCCTCCCAACTTCGCGCCGCGCGACCGGTGCCACCGTATACAACAAGATCCTGGGGACGCTCGGCCACGTCCGCATCAAGATTGTTCATCAACATGCGCATGGCAGCTTCCTGCTGCCAGCCTTTGCAAGTGATCTGATTGCCGCGCGGGGCGCGAATCGAAGAGGGGATTGTAGAGATTTCCGTTTCAACCGGCATGAGTAGATGTTAGTGCCTGACGGCGAAGCAGCGCAACGGGATCAACGCTGTCGCTCGACTTTCCGAGTTTCCTCAGAATAAGAGCCGGGTGGTTAGCGCCAGCCCGTGGTTGTAAGTATGGAATTGTGAAGTGGCGATTTGCATGCCTCCTCCAAAGAGGAAAGCGAGACGATTGCGCGGATCCCGTTCCAGCTTGAACTTGCTGAGCATCAATCCGGGGGTGATAAAGTTCTGAGTCTGCCCGTCGTGTGCTCCGCCGTGGTAGAAAGTCGCGTTATTTTCAATTTCTGGCCAGAACCATTTCCAGACGTGGTACTGACCCACCGCATTCCAAAGCACGGGACGTCCTAATTTTGTGGCGTCATCAGCCGGAAGCACAGCGGCGAGAGTCGACTGCACGTCGAAGCGTCGAAATCCTTTACCCGCGCACAAGGTTGGTGCGATGGTGGCGGCCAGACTCCCGTTATTGTAGCTTCCCGTCGGTAAGGTGCCTGCGACCGAAAAGCTCAACGAGTAATCGCCATGTTCGGAGTTTCCTGCTGCGAGGCGATACTTCAACAACATGGAGAAATCTCCAGCGCCATCCTTAGCGGTTGAGTTGTGCTGGATATAAGGCGGGGCGAGAACGTCGAATTCGACGTTGTACCAAGGAACCAGCGAGATGCCTTTCGTATTACCGTAATTCCACGTGTCCGTTCCTGCCGGCGTAATTTGGCGGGCAAAGTCGGTTCGCGCAACCTGCAGAAGTCCCGAAGAGGCCGTCACTACGGGGATTGGCCACGAAGGCTGCTGTGCCAGCGTATCTCTTACACGATCTTCCCACTGCGAGAAAAATCCTTGTGCCCCGTCTTGTGCCCGACATGTCGTACAACCGGCTATCACCGCTATTGCGCACACTACCACCCTTAGCCTGTTGGGACTCATTCGTCCTCCGGTTAAAATTAGCCGCTTAGTTTTTGTGGGGGCCCACAGCACCCACAGAAATGGTGCAACGTTTGTATCGGCTGTCCAGGCAGGTGTCCATAGTCTGAAGAGATTAGCGAATCAAGAGCTAAGAGAGAAGAGTCACCAATCAGCGGGCAGAATCGGAATATTTCAGAGGAACTTTAGCGGTCTACCACGTGCTATAAGCGGTACCATCGGTTCCGGTAGCGTTCGAGGCCGACTTCAGGTCACTGATTCCGGGATCCTGCTGATCCACGGCGAGCAACACGTCTTCTTGTACTACTTCCCAGTTTGCCTCGTTCGTCATCGGATCCTTCGGAATGACCCTGATGTATCCAGCCGTAACCAGGTCATCGAGGCCCTGCGGCGCCTTTTGCTTATCGAGCGTGTATTGGGAGATGAGCGAGCGCAACTCGAACAAATCATTGCGCAGCACGGCTTCCCGCGAACGCACAATCGACTGGTTATAGATCGGCACGGCAATCGAGATGAGGATGATCATGATGCTGATCACAATGATCATCTCCAACAGGGTGAACCCTGAATCGCCGCGAATTTTACGAGTGCCTATCATTTACCAATCCTTATACTTCGTGCCATCCAGAGCTTCGTCTTGCGATTTCGAGTAAACGTCAAACACGCTCTGCCCACCCCAGGAGTCGGAGTCCGGATCATCCTGCATGGAGCGCAATCCCCATTCGGTCGTTCCGGTCATCGGGTCGATCTGAATCCTTCTTAAGTATCGGACTTTCTTGCCTTGAACATCCACGCCCTTCACCAGCGTTTCCAGGTCAGGGGGGTAACCTTGACTGTCCACTTTGGTCTGAAATGCGTTTCGGTCGGCATCGATCTTGTAGCGATCGATGGCATCGCGCATTTCCCACAAATCTGCGCGCAGGCGCTTTTCCCTCTCGCGTTTGATAGTCAGCCGCGCCAACGGCACTGCCATGGTCGACAAAATCAGCAGAATGGCAGTTGCGATAATCAACTCCAGGAGCGTGAAACCCAGTGCGGACTTCACGCCCTGTCGCCGATAAGATCTGAGATGCATCATCTACTTCTATTCCCGTACTCCTAATTGCAGCCCTATGAACTTTCTTACTGCACCGTCACCGATGCCTGCGCGCCATTCACCGTAATCGGCTGCAAGCCAGGATCGCGAGCTCCGCCACGGGTAATCGTCAATGGAGTTTGCCCGCTGGCTTTCGCCTGGAATGTCAGAGTAACAATTGCGCCCTGTCCTGAAACTCCTCCCGCTCCCGGTGGCCTGGCAGCCGTGATCTGCAAAGTTCCAGGCGGATCTTCGCGCTTCACCAGAGCTACTGCCTGTCCATCCTGCGAAAGGAAGCCACCATTCGATACGTTCACCAACTGCAATTTAGATGGGTCGTAGTTAATCTGAACCGGCACGGAGTAAACATTTTGCGCGCCAGACATGATCAGGTTCACCACGAACGTGTCGCCCTTCTTCGCAGTGATCTGGCCCGGATCAAACAGGAAGTTCGCACTGCCCTGCATGCCTGGGATCGCGGCCTGACTGCCCGGCTGATTTGCAGGTTGCTGAACGGGAGCTTGGCTGGTCGGGCTTGCGGGCGTTGTAGTGCCCATCTGCGCCGCAGGACGGCTCATAGGCCGCAGTTGAATCGCATTCGCGGTTCCAATGTCGATTGCGCGCTGATTCAACTCGCTCAGGGTGGTACCACGAATGACGTGCGGCGTTATGGCGAACACGGTTTCGTCCGAAGAATGGTCCTGCGTTACCTGTCCAAACAAGTAGCGCAAAATCGGAATCTGGGCCAGCCCTGGAATTCCGCTTAAGGACTTCGTCTGCGCATCGTCCATGATTCCGCCAATCAAGCTTGATTCGCCATCCTTCAGGCGTATCTCATGCTCGATTTTCTTCTGGCCGATGATGGGCTGGCTGATTCCGCCGATGCTCGACTGCCCCACCACAGAGGAAATTTCCATTGTGATCTTCAGGGTCACTTCACGATCGGAGTGCACGTGCGGAGTGACGTCGATATTCACGCCGACGTCGAGATATTGAAATTGCGTGTTCACCAACGGGTTAATACCAACGCCCCCGATTCCAGGCTGAAACGAGCCGGTGGCAACCGGGACGCGTTCACCAATCTTGAGCGTCGCCTTCTGGTTGTCGAGGGCTCGCACCTGCGGATTCTGCAACATTTTCGTATCGCTGTCGCTCATCACCGCCGAAAGATTGGCCGACGGAATTGTGACCTGAAAATCAGTTGCGTTCAGATTGCCAAGAGTATTTAACTCCAACCCAGTACTCCCGGAACTGGTGCTGGTGGTCGTGCTGCCGGTGGTCGAGGTGGTTGGAGTGGTGGTGTTGATATTGCTCTGGAGTGCAACGGTGGCGCTGGTCGGCGGGCTCAATCCTAAGGTGCGCGATTTGTCTTTGCTGATCTGGATGACCGCGATGTCCACTACCACTTCCGGACGAGCTTTATCCAGGTCCTCAACGAGCTTCTCGGCCAGCGCGATCTGGTCCGGCGTGCCTCGAACTACCAAAGCATTCTGCGAGAGCAACTGTTGTACACGCTGCACGTCCAACACGGCGCGAATGGCATTGACCACATCCTGCAACTCCGTGGGCTGCGAAAGATTCTGCAGATAGAAAGTCTTTAGAACGCTCTGTTCCAATTCCTTACGCTTGGCGGGATTGTCCTGCGCCACAAAAATCGTGTTGCCGGTCACGGGCCGCCAAAAAGTCTTCGATTCGAGCGCCGTGATCTGCAGCGCTTCTTCGAGCGTTACTCCGTTCAATTCCACTTTGATGCGGCGCGAAGTGTAATCCGGATCGAACAGCACGTTAATTCCGGCCAACTGTCCGATGGTCTGATAAATAACCTTGGAGTCTTCTGTGAGCTTTACGGTGATTGGAACGTTCGAAATGGCGGCCAGTTCGACCGGGCCGCCAGCTTCCCTCACCTTCCGCTCCAGGCCGGCTGGCGGTCCCGCGGCCTGCGGCGGAGGATTTTCTTTATCGTTAATCATTTGCAGCGTTCGCTTCAGTTCCTGCTGGGCAATGAATAGCGAAGGATCGATCAACGCCGCCTTTTGGAATGCTGCCAGCGCTTCCTGCATTTTGCCCTCATCCCGGAGCCCTTGCCCCTGGTGCACGATGGTTGCGGCCGCCTTAAATCGCAATCGCTCGTAGGAGGATTTATAACGCAAGTCTTTTGGTTTCAGATCGAATGCTTGCTTGTAGAAGTCATAGGCAGCTTCGTAGTTCTCTCGCGCTTCGGCATCCTGCCCTTTGGCGTAAGCGGCCTTAGCCTTGTCGCCGGCGATGGCGGTCGCAATGAAAAGAAAAACCAGCATCGCTACCGCGGCAGGCATGAAACGCTTCATTCGTTGTCCCTCATTTAATTTCTTCATAGAAACTGGGGCTAAACCTTCCAGATAAGCAGTCTCTTGCGCGGTGAACGCGGCAAAAACCGCGATCTACTGGGCGCATATAAGGGTAGAAGACTTTTGCAGATTATAGCATCGGCTTTCCGGACTCCTCACCGCGTACCGTGCACGAGGGTTACACTCTTTGGTCGTAGACCCAAAGGCGATTGGGTCGAAATCTCATATAGAAATCATGTAGCAATCTGATTTGTCGCCAATCTAGAGGCCAACCATCCGGTTCCCAGCTTCCGGGCGTCGAACCGGAAGCCTGAAACCGGAGCCCGCAATAGCCTCAGCCGGAAGCCCACTGTTAAGATAGACATGAGCCCCATGCCTCGTCAGTCCACACATCAAACCAAGCCCAGTCCGGAAAAATCCCCCCGCCGTGACCCCACCGCCGCTGGCCAGCGCGATGCCGCCGTTAATAGGATCGCTTCACATAACTACTTCTTGCTGGAAAAATTTGAGTGTGGCGTCGCCCTGACCGGGACGGAGGCAAAATCGGTCCGAGCGGGGCTTGCGAACCTCAAGGATTCCTATGGATTGGTCAAAGACGGCGAACTTTGGCTCCTCAACGCTCACATTGGCCCATACGAGCATGGCAACATGAACAATCACGCTCCACTGCGCACCCGGAAGTTGCTGATGCACGCCGAAGAAATCCGCAAACTGATCGGCAAAACCCAGCAAAAAGGACTGACGCTGATACCGGTGCGCATGTACTTCAAGAACGGCAAAGTAAAAGTCGAGCTAGCCCTAGCCAAAGGCAAGCAGCTCTGGGATAAACGAGAAACCGAGCGCCGCCGAACCGCCGACAAAGAAGCCCGAGAAGCCATCGGCCGCAGCCGCAAGGCATAGCAGCCCCGGAGGGGCGGCAGATAATAGCCCAGGGCGTAAGCCCTAGGTAAGCCCCAGGAAATGGAACCGAGTCCCGGAGGGACGACACTGTCACCACACTTCAAGCTTGATCTGGCGGTATCGACTAATCAGCTCAAAGTCGGCCCGGTTGGTAGTGATGAGCCGAGCGCCGTGGGACCGGGCGGTGAGGGCGATGAGCACGTCGAAATGCAGGTCACGCAGTTTACGCGGCTCGAAGCCTTGCTCTGCATGGATTTTGGCCAGTATCTCTCCAGACTCCAGCCAATTCGTTTGCGTTGGAGTCAGGACTGGGTTTCTCGCCAGAGTGCGGAGGAATTTGTGTTCCGCCGGTCCGGTCACGCCGCGCAGCAATTCCGCGAGGACCACCGACGACATGCGAATCAATCCGTCGACGGATTCGATCCGCTTGCGGTGGCGGCCTCTGCGGGCCTCGTCCACTAGAACGGATGTGTCGAAGATGACGACGTCACTCATCGAGTCCGGAGAACTTAAGTTTGCCGGAGTTCTTCTTCATCAGGGCCTTGAAGCGCTTCAGCCCAACAATTTCGCGCAGAGCAATGTGAACCGCATCGGTGCGGGATTTCGCCTTGAGCACCTTCACGGCCTCGTCAGCCAAGTCCGTGTCCAGGCGGATTGAAGTCATGGTCACAGCCATAGGGACCTCTCTTTATTGATATATACAGCGTAGCCGATTCGTATATACACGTCAAGAGGCTATAGGCCTAAAAGCGTCTGACTCCGAACCGAGGACGGTCTCAGTTAATATCACAGGGATGGGGCAGGAAATCCGTATGGGACCGAGGAAAGCAGCCCGGCCAATTGTGGACTTTCAGGTGCGGTCATAGTGGAGTATTGCCGCCGCGGGGGAAGTCGAATAAGGCGATTCTTTGGTGGAATAGTAGATCATCGAGCAGTGGCGGGAACCACGTATGTAGGCCGTGCCAGTTAGTGCAGGACCGCAGGCGAAAAAAAGATACGTCTGCACTCTTCGGTCTCACATGGGCGAAACGAGTGCTCGTGTCTCAGAAAGCTGCGGCTCGTTACGGCAAGTACACGCCTCCAAATATTTCGGCCGCGCAGATTCGCGACTACTTCGTCCCCGACTTCAGCACTGGAAAAAATCACGACTCCTATCAGGAAGCCTTCCAGCGCCTGCTCAGCGATTTGAAGGCGTCGGCGCCCCAGGCGAAGTAAAGCAATTGACTCAAGGTTCCAACTTGCACTACACCGTGGTGCATGAAGACGGAGGTCTACAGCTGGCGTCTTTCGGCGGCAAAAAAGGCCGATCTGGAGAACGAAGCTCGCCGGGAAGGCACTTCCCTTTCCGCCCTGCTGGACCGTGTGACCGCCGGCTGGCGTAACGGCGATTCCGATGACGAAGAGCAGGTCACCCTCCGTAAACGAGTGATGGCAACCGTGGGAACGATCCACGGCGACGACCCGACCCTCGCGGAGCGGGCCCGCGAACTTGTCCGTGAGACGATCTACAAAAAACATCTTAAGGAATCGAATGCACTCGCGCGCTGCTTCGATCGTCGGACTGATTGATACCGGTGGCATCCTAGCCATCGTCGACTCCCGTGATCGATGGCACTCGCTTTGTCTGGAAGCGTTACAGTCGTTTCGGCTACCGCTGCTCACTACCGAGGCGATACTCACCGAGACGTTTCGCCTCACAGGCAGGAACCCGCATAACGTCGAAAAGACATGGCGTTTCGTCCGCTCGGGAGCTCTTACCATTCATCCTATGCAGGATGCTCATTTGCAGGAACTTCATGCCCTCATGTCGCAACACTCGGATCGTCTCATGGATTTCGCCGATGCAACGCTGGTCCACCTCGCGGCCCGGGAGCGCGTCAACGCGATTCTGACGGTCGACCACGACGACTTCGAGACCTATCGGCTCCCCGGGCGGAAGAAGTTCACTATCTTTCCCGGGAGAAGCTAACTGCGAAACGCGACTATGATAGGCGAAGATCAGCGGAATCCACTCCATTAAAACCGTCAATCTCAAAGCGGACATGCCTTTGGTACATGAGGCCCTGCAGCGTCTGGAGCGAGAACTCGCGGCGGCATACCAATCCAACCGGAAGCTGCTGAAACTCATTCATGGATATGGGTCAACCGGAACTGGCGGCGACATCCGCATCGCGGTGCAGAAAACGTTGATGGAGAGGGTTCAGAGCGGGAAGATACGGGCGTGCATCTTCGGCGAAAATTGGTCGAGGTCGGACGAGGCGAGCTGGAAGATTCTGCAATCGCATCCCGAGCTTAAGGCCGATTCAGATCTCGGCCGCGGCAATCGAGGCATCACCATCGTCGTGTTGTAGCGACGTGTTTAGGGGACTACGCTCCCTGCGGTCCGGTGGCGGGATGTTTGGGATTACTGGAGAAGCCGGTTCGCTCACGACAGAAGTGATAAGCGGCGGAGCAATCGGAGTTGGCGTGAATGCCTGCACTGCGATTGGTTCCACCATGTTTCTTAGGTAGTAGCTCACAGCGATACCCCGCTGCCAGAAGCGCGGGATCAGCAACAGCAGCAGCGTCAACTGGCTTATGAAGATCGCACCCAGGACACTTGGAGCGGGCACAAATCTTATCCACACCCAAATGCCGCCGACCAGGATGATAGCCCCGACAATCGTGGCGACGACATACGCTCCTAACAGCGTCCCCAGATTTCGCCACATGTGGCGAAATCCGCTGCCAATCGATCGCCGTACCGCGCGCTGATCGCTCAAGACCACATCGACCTCAGCCAGATCGAACCAAATCCTCAGCGCGGCCATGGCCAGGAAAATCACGCACAAAGTTGCGACAGAAACGTAGAAGGGCAATAGTTCATTGGTGCTTTCCGCCGCTTGTTTCAGCAAAGCGCCTCGAATGGCGAACAGTGCTCCCGCCACAATGCCCATCACAATGCCGGCTACAATCAGCAGGCGGATGAATCGCCACAAGTTTCTTCCGCAAGCGCGAAAGAACTCTTCGCGCGGCAGTCGGTAGGTAGAGGCGTAGCCCTGCAGCACTCCTGGCAGAAACAGAGCGGTCGCAAAAAAGAACAATAAAGCAAAGTGGGTCGCCGGCCCCACGGAAGCCATGGTCGGGCCAAACTCGGGCCGGGCCACCATTTCGATAAATACTGCCAAGTCAAAACCATGCACGAGCTTCTGGGGGTAAAGACTGTGGTCGAGAATGCCGCTGACCTGATGATTAAACGCTGCCGCGCCGAACCATGCCAACAGCACGTTCAAAATAAAAAACCAGATGATGTAACGCTTGTTGCGACCCATTCTGGCCCAACCACTTCGTAGCAGCTTCTGCTCCACCATGAATTTCTTTACCTCCACTTTTCAGTGTTCGTACTTTGCGATCGCGTCTAATCTCGCTAGCTGCTTTTAAACTCCCCACCAGGCAAGGGCCTGACCCGCCCATTGAGAGATGAACATCCAGTAATTCTCGACCTTGTGAACAGCCTTATTCTTTGCCTTTTCGGTATTGCTATTGTCGAAATCGTCGCGGTCAATCTGAATTTTGTGATCCGGATCAAGCTCCGCAGATTCTACTTTTGCTTTCTTGTCGTAGGTAAAATTCGTCCAACGGCTTACCCCGTCCCAATGCTCGCGGATCTTTTCGCCATTGTCGAATTTGATTTCGACATCCACTGGCATGACGAAATCTTCCTTGCGCTGAAGGTAAACGTAAGAGCGGTAGATCGTGTTTTTGTCGTCTTTCTGGAATCCACCCTTCTTTTCCTCATACCAGTTCACTGGAAAAGACTCGATCTTGGAAACCTTGTAGTCCATCACCTGCGACCCGTAGATGGCCTGATCGAAGTACCACTTCAGGTCCTTGCCGGACACTTGCTGGATGGTGTCCAGAAAATCCTGTTTGGTGGGATGGGTGAAGCGATATTTCATGAAGTACACACGCATCGCCTTCGCCATGGTGTCTTCGCCAATGATGCTTTCGAGAGTTAACAGTACGCTTGCGGTTTTCCCGTAGGTGATGCCGCCATAAGAGCCGAAACTGTAGTAGTCATAAGCTTTCTGTGCAATTGGATCGACATTGGCGACTCTGATATAACTCAGGCGCTGCTCTTCCCTTTCGCCCATGGTGATTCCCGCCACATTCATGATCGAAGTATTCTTTCCGAGAATGGAGTCCAGGACTTTCACTTCGGTATAGCTGTTGATGCCCTCGTCCATCCACGCATCTTCGAATTCGTTTGTGGCCACCATGCCATACCAATACTGGTGACCAAACTCATGCTCCACCACGAGTTCCGGTAAATAGAATCCGGCCGGCATAAACCAACTGGTGTCGCCAGTGATGAAAGTGGGGTATTCCATGCCGCCCGCCGCAGAATCTGGCTCGGGATCGACCAGTGTGATGGTTTTGTAGGGATAAGGGCCGTACCAGCTTTCGAAGTGTTCAAGCGATTCGCGCAGAATCTTTTCGTGACGATCCACCTGACTCCAGTGCGCCGGCTGCATCAGGATGCGCATCTGGACTGGCCCCATTTGCCCCTGGTATACGGCTTCTTTCACTTTGTAGCGCGGACTTGCGGTCCACGCGAAATCGTGAATGTCGTCGCCGTGATAGGTGTAAGTGCGGGTGTTGTCATTATTGCTTGTTTCAGATAGCTTCACTCCACTCGCGCCCACCACTTCATCCTGAGGCACGGTCAGCTTGACGTCATACACGCCGAAGTCGGCGAAGAACTCCGTCATGGCGTGGTACTGATGACAGTTCCAGGCCCCATGCCACCACACGCCAACTTTTGGAAACCATTGCCCACCCAGTACGAAATCGCGTTTCCACCCGGAGCGAGCTTGCGTTTCAGGGAACTTTGTCTGAAATGCAATCTTGAATTGCACCAGTTCTCCGGGAGCGATCGGCTTGTTCAATTGCAAATTTATGACCGTCTTGTCGTCTTTGTTGCCGTCATCAGGCTGGATATATTTCAACTGAGAAGTGAGATCGCCTTGTCCGACAACTTCCAGGCTCTTAATATCTTCCGCGCCGTATTCTTTCGCTTCCCACTTGTCGTAACCGGTGTCGCGGCTGCCCGCAACCTTCGCCTCACGCACCCACGTCGAGTTGGGTTCAAACGCATTTTGATAAAGATGAAATGGAAAATGATCGAGGGACTGCCCAGTTAAATTGTGATAGGTGAGCACCTCGTTCGCATCAACCGTATGCGTGGTGGCGTTGTAGTGGGCATCAATCGTGTAATGAACTACCCGCTGCGACATGGGAGCGGCTGAATTGATGGCCAGTGTCGTGTCAGGAATGGAGAGAGCGTCGCTGTCCGTCGGAACTGCGGCGGATAGGGGAGACGGCGCAGCCGGTGCAACTGCCGCTTGGGGCGGGGCCGCATGCGCAGCGTGTTCCCTTACGGCCACAGTGATTACGAACGCCGTTGCCACTGGAAGAAAAACAATAATCCACCGCATTATCTTCATTAGATAAACCTCTGCATGCTATGGGATGGAATCATACCGCACCCAGCTAGAGACCGTCACCCGGCGCGCCCATGCAGCGAGTGGCAACGAGCATATTTAAACTGCCGGTTTTAGATACGGCCTTGACTTTCAATAAGTTCCCGGCACCGCCTAAGGATGACGGAAAAGCGCGCTGATGTACTTTGCCAAACAATGCACTTTGCCAAACTTGCGCTCTTACCCTTGGCCGACGATACTGGAGTGGTGCTCCGAAACTTATAAAATATTATGAAAACGACTCTCTCATTCTCAACGCCTGCTGAACTAGAGACCGAAGCCCTCGTAGTGATTGCACTCGATCATGCTGAAAAGAATCGAAACGAATCCGAAGCCTCGACGAACGGCAAGTCCGCGAAAAAAGACAATCCCGAACTCAAACTAGCTACAGGCGATGCGGCAGTGCAGTCGGTTGCGGCCGACTTGCTGGCTAGCGGCGAACTGACCGGAAGATCCTTCGAAACCAACTTGCTGCATAAGCCTGCGGGCGTGAAGGCCAAGCGCCTGCTGCTGATTAGCGGCGGTCTTGCCAAGAAATTCACCGCTTATGATTTGCGTCGCATCGCAGGAGCGGCGGTACGCACGCTCAAAACCCGTGGAATTCGCAGCTTCGCTTTCATCGCGCCTCCGAATATTCCCGCGCAGGAAGCGGTAAGGGCCATCGTAGAAGGGGCGCTGGTGGGGAACTTCGATCCGGATTACTACCGTAGCGATCGCAAGGATCAGAAGATCGACGCTTTGACGGTGGTGACGGGGGGCAACGCCGACCACGGTGCCTTGGAAAAGGCGGCGCGGGAAGCGCAAGTCATCGGCGAATCGCAGAACTTTACGCGCGACCTGGTGAATGAACCCTCCAACCGTATGACGCCGACGATTCTCGCTGAGCGCGCAAAGAAAATGTCGGAGGAGGTCGGATTGAAGTGTGAGGTGTACGGCGCCGACAAAATCAAGGAAATGAAAATGGGCGCGTTCTGGAGCGTCGCTCAGGGTTCCGACGAACCACCGGCGCTCATCGTGATGACCTACGAGCCAACCGGAGCGCCCGCGAAGCCTGTGATCGGCTTGGTGGGCAAAGGAATTACTTTCGATACCGGAGGAATTTCGATCAAACCTGCCGACGGCATGGAAAAGATGAAATACGACATGGCCGGGGGCGCAACCATGATCGGCGCCATGCGGGCCATCGCTCTGCTGAAGCCGAAGGTGAAGGTAATCGGCATCGTCTGTGCGACGGAGAATATGCCTTCAGGAAAAGCACAGAAGCCGGGAGACGTTCAGATCGCCATGTCGGGCAAGAGCATTGAGATCATCAATACGGACGCGGAAGGACGCCTGGTTCTGGCGGATGGCTTGTACTATGCTCGGCAACTGGGCTGCACGCATTTAGTCGATGCGGCGACGCTGACGGGAGCGGTTGTGGTCGCTCTCGGTTACGCCAATGTTGGCGTATTCGCGAATGACGATGCCATCTATGAGCGTCTGCATAAAGCCAACGACGAGGCCGGGGAGAAAATGTGGCGACTGCCGCTGGACGACGAGCACAAAGAGAACATCAAGTCCACGATTGCAGACATTGTTAACTCCGGAGGGCGCTGGGGTGGGGCGATTAATGCGGCAATGTTTTTGAAGGAATTTGCCGAAGAGACGCCATGGATTCATCTCGACATCGCAGGCACGGCATGGATGGAAGATCAAAAACCCTGGATCTCAAAGGGACCATCGGGTATCGCTCTGCGCAGCTTGGTTGAGTTCGTCAAGGGATTCGCAAATTAGCTTCAGTGCCAGCGCCGATTCCCACGCGTAGGTCTGGGCGGGTATCCGCGCCTGCGACCGGTTTTCGGTATCCCCTGCATTTCTTGGTCTCCTGCCAGCCTTTTTCTCGCAATTAGCATCTTAAGCGGGCTTAAACGGCTCGAATTCTCTCTGGCGAAGTTAGCGCGAGGAGGCTTGCATGAAAGGTCTGGCTGTAGCAGGAGTCGTTGTGTTGATCCTGGGAATCATCTCGTTCTTCATCCCGATGCCGCACCAGGAACATCATGGCGTGAGCGTTGGCGACGCCCACGTGGGAGTTACAACCGAGCACGATCAACGGGTACCTCCGGCGCTCAGCGTCGTCTTGGTGGTTGTTGGCGCGGGCTTATTAATTGCCGGCAGAAAAGCATAAAACATACTTTCTCGCTAGACGCCTCGCTTCAGTCACCGAATCGCTCCGCCGCGCGAGCTTTCGCCTTGGCGGCTTCTTCTTCGCGATTTTTCGGCGGGGCGCTGGTCTCAAGGGATTGCAGGAGGCGAGACGAGATGTCTGCAATAGCTTCCACCGCATTCGAGAAAGAATCTTCGTTCGCTTTTGACGGCTTGTTGAAACCGGTAATCTTTCTTACGAATTGTAGCGATGCGGCTCGGACTTCTTCTTGGTTTACCGGCGGATCGAAGTTGAAAAGAGTTTTGATGTTTCTGCACATTTTCGCTGTCTACCTCCGTCTGCTAGAAGAATTCTAAAACACCCGCCTCACTCAAAACTTTGCTCGGGACTCTGTCCGAAGAGGAGGCAATATGGTAACGAATCTCCTTGGGTCCGTCTTGCATGGGGCTCACAGTCTAAGGAAGGCGAGGTAAGCATGCACATCATCTTCTGGGAGTTCTCAGTTCGAGAGCAGTACTTAAAGGAATTCGTCTCCGCGTACGGGGCGGGCGGAGACTGGACTGCGCTGTTCGAGCGCGCCGATGGATACTTAGGCACCGAACTCCTCCGATCTTCTCAGCGACCTGGTGTTTTCATGACAATCGATCGATGGGAAGACGCTGACTGCTTCAAAGTATTTCAAAGTCGCTTTGGGGACGAATATAAGAAACTGGACGAACAGCTTGATGCTTTCGTTTCCACAGAAAAGAAGGTCGGGGAATTTTCAGAAGGATAATCTCCGCCGAGAGTTGGTGTGATCGACGCCAAACAATTTTCTCAATACGCTTCGTGCTGGGGCGATTTTCGTATCTGGCTAACCATTTGATCGACAGCGTTCACGACAATATCCGGGCGGTCGAGCTGAATGTAGTGTCCGCTATTGCGGGCGATCACATGTGTACTTTTGGTCGAAAGCTGGGCTAGCTCCTCCTGCATCTGCTGCCATGTGTTATTCATTGGCGCGACCAGATCTTCGGGCAGATCCGGCTCCGGGCGGTTGGGATCGCTGGATAGAACCGCCAGGGGAATAGCTCCTAATGAGCCGGTGGTCGACGCTTGATTTGCGCTCTCATTGAAGGATTTTAGTTCCGCCAGAGCTTCGCGCTGGCTGTGAAAGTTGCAGTCGGCAGCGCGCACGTCGACGTCTTTGGCACAAAAACCCATCAATCGCGGAATTCCGAAAGGCATAATTAAGGTGAGAAATTCCTGTTCGCGCAACCAGGTCCCCTCCATATCGTTAAGTGCCGGAGGAAACCGTTTCTTTTGATCCGGGTGTGACGAATCCACCAGAACCATCCCGGCAATATCGCTGGGATAAAGGCCGGCGTAAATGCGCACGTCGAGTCCACCCATCGAATGGCCGACCAGAACATACGGCGGGGATACCCCGGCACAGTGCAGAAGGGCGTGCAGTTCCTCGGCGAACACTCGGCTGGTACGGGCGCGGAAACTGGAGTCGCTGTAACCGTAGCCAGCGCGATCATAAGAGCAGACTCGCGAGAATTGAGAAATCTGTGGCTGAACTTTTCGCCACGAAGTGTAACCGTCACCGAGTCCTGAGTCGAGTATGACCGCAGGAGAACCAACACCGGTGCAGTCGATGTGGAGTTTGTAGCCACCGATGTCGACGAGCTGGCCCGGCATAGGGTAGGAGCGCCGGTCGCGCGTGGAGGCGATAGTTTGATAAGCCACGCCTGCCGCGGCAATTACAATTGCGACAACTGCGAGCCCTATGAAGAATCGGCTCAGCCAATTGGACCGGAGATTTGGGGCATTGCCTGTCATTCTATCTCTCCCACGCTCTCGAGCGGGGACTCTATAGTCACATGACAGGCGGAACGGTAATCCCCATCACGTTTAATATGCGAATGAGTTCACGGCCTGCCACAGCGATGGTGGCCAGCAAGAATTGCTTTCGTTTTTCGTCCGGTTCGCTCAGGATCGGGTAGCGATGATAAAAAGTATTGAAAAGCTGGGCCAGTTGGAACGCATGTTTTGCAAGGTAGGCGGGCTCCGTCGTATCGATGCATTGGTTCACGATGTAGGAAGTCTTTGAGGCAGCCAACCAGAGTTCCCAGATTTCGCCGGAATCGTCGCCCGCAAGATATCGAGCGAATTCTTGTGTGGAGATCTTGTTAGGTACGTCTTTACAGAAGGTATCGAGATCGAGCCCCGCTTTTCTAAAAATGCTGCCGGCGCGGACTACGGCGTACTGAACGTAAGGACCAGTTTCGCCCTCGAAGCTGAGCGCCTCCTTGAAATCGAACGCTATTACCGATTGCTTGGTGAACTTCAGCATGAAATAACGTAGAGCGCCAATGGCGATCTGCGTCGCAATCGAAAGTCGCTCGGCGTCGCTGACTTGCGGATGGCGCGAGTCCACTTCGTTTTTGGCTGAAGCAATGAGTTGATCGAGCAGATCGTCGGCTTTAACTCCGAACCCCTTGCGGCCCGATACTTCAATGTAGGAGCGCGTCTTGTCTTCGTCACTGAGCGTGTATCCGAGTTCGGCGGCGCAGCGCGGCGTGAGCGCCACCATCTCGTAGGAAAAATGCGTGTAGTGGTCGGCGGCTTCGTTGTGGCCGAGGCCACGCAAAGCTTCGATTACCGCGTTCTGCGCTTCGGACTGGCGGGCGTCAATCACGTTGTAGATTTCGGCGACGTCACCGAAGTGGGGGTGATCTTTCTCGCCCGCGACTGCGGAAATCCAGCACTCGTGCTGATTGGGATAGCGGTAAAACTTGCTGTATCCGAAATCGCGGCCCAGCAATCCGAACTTCCACATGTGATAGGCAATGTCTTTGCCGACGTAGCCTACGGTTCCATTGGAGCGGACAATGACTTTTTGATCCTCCTGGGAAATTTCCGACGAACGAATGTCCACGCCCGGCTTGAGCGGGACTTGGACAAGTACCTCCTCGAGATCGTCCACCGCGTCTGATCCGTTTGCTTCCTTTTTAGCGCTGGCAGTCGCGGACGAGGCGTCCGCGGCTACATGGCCGGTTCCGGCACGGCGCATGACCCAGCAGCCTTTGTTCTTGCCTTCGTTCTCGAAGCTAAGGACGCCACACTCCTTCAACTTGGTGAAAGCCGCATCCCAGAAGTGCAAATGAAGGATCTCGCTCTCGCGGGGAAGGAAATCGTATTCAATATCGAGACGATCCATGGTTTCGAGATGGCGGCGAAGAACGGCCGTCGAGATCAGTTCAGCGATGTGTGCGGTATCGCTGCCAGCATCCTCAATGGCGTGAAGGGTCTCGCGGCGCGCCTGCAGATTTTCTTTGTCCTGTTCGTACCAATGCGAGACCCGGGCGTAGAGATCCCAACAGTAATAGTCAAAGCGAGGCTGATCGACAAGGGATGCAATCTCGGCGCGGGATTTTTTCTCGATGCGAGTGAACCCGACAACGACATCGGCGACTTGCACGCCGGTATTGTCGATGTAATTTTGCACGTCCACTTCCCTGCCAACGTAGCGGAGTAATCGAACAAATGTATCGCCGAGAATGGCATTGCGAAGATGGCCGATGTGGGCGGCTTTATTTGGATTGATACTGGTGTGTTCGACAAGAATCTTTCCAGCGAGGACCGACCTGGCGGGCTTCGTATCACTTACCAGAACTGCCGCCATCCATGCGCGATCGATTCTTACATTGAGATATCCGGGAGGAGCGACCTGCATTTCCGCAATGCCTTCTACAGGCCCTATCTCACCGCGAATCGCTTCGGCAATCTTGAGCGGGGCAGAGCGCAGCGGCTTGGCAAAAGGAAACAGCGGAATGGCGAAGTCGCCGAGTTCAATTTTAGGCGGCTGTTCGATGACAATCTTGGGCAATACCGCGGCAGGAAAACGGCGATGCAAAAACTCGGCGATGGTTTGCGCCAGACGATGTTCAAGATGGCGATACAAGGCTTCCCTCTTGGTGATTGAAGAAAAGTGATTCTAGCAGAGCGCGGTGAAGGCAGGTTTGACGCAAGTTGCAGCGTTCCCTATGATGAAAAATTGGTGTTCTTCTATGCGCATTGCATACCTTGAGTGTTTTTCCGGCATAAGCGGCGACATGTTCCTGGGTGCGCTGGTGGATGCTGGTGTTTCCAAGGAATTGCTGGAAGAAACTGTATCCGCACTCGATATTGGCGCCCGGCTGGAGATTTCCCGAGTAATGCGCTGTGGAATTTCGGCCACCAAGGTTGATGTGTGGGTGGATGGAAAAAAGAATTCACCGCGGGAGGAATATCGGGAGGGTGTGGAGAAGAAGCACGGGCATTCACAGGCGCACAATCACGATCACTCTAGTCACGAGCATGACGGACATTCGCATTCTCATGCTGGTGAGAGTTCGCGGGCGGGAGCGCCCGCGCCACATGAGCACGGCCGAGGGTTGACGGAGATTCGCCGGATCATTTCCGGTACATCGATCTCTGCGGGCGCGAAGAAAACCAGCATCGCCATTTTTGAGGCCTTGGGTGCTGCGGAAGCGAAGATTCACAATACTTCGATCGAAGCGGTGCATTTCCATGAGGTGGGCGCAGTGGATGCGATGGTCGATATTATTTGTGCGGCGGTTGGCGCTGAGGCCCTTGCAGTGGATGCGATCATTTGCTCTCCACTGAACGTGGGTGGAGGAACGGTGAAGTGCGCGCACGGCACGATTCCGGTTCCGGCGCCTGCGACTGTTGAATTATTGCAGAATGCGCCGGTGTATTCCTCCGAGGTCCAGGTTGAGTTGGTGACACCGACGGGCGCAGCGATTGTAAAGACGCTCGCTTCCCGCTTTGGCTCATATCCGCGGATGACGATCGAAAAGTCTGGTTATGGGGCAGGGTCCAGAGATTTTTCGGGGCATCCAAATGTGGCGCGGCTCACGATTGGGGAAATGGCAACACCGACCATCGTCGTGAATTACGAGTCCGATACAGTCGCCGTGTTGGAAGCGAATCTGGACGATCTGAATCCGCAAGTTTTCGGATACGTAATGGATCGGCTATTCGAAGAGGGAGCACTGGATGCTTTCGGCGTTCCAGTACAGATGAAAAAGAATCGTCCCGGCACCCTGCTTACAGTCTTGTGCAAGCCAGGCGATGCGAACAAGCTGACGCAACTCATGTTTGCGGAGACGAGCACGTTGGGAATACGGCGGCGCGATGAGTCTCGCCAGACGCTCACGCGACGTTGGGAGACCGTACAGACGACGTGGGGAGCAGTGCGAGTCAAGATTGCGAGTATGAACGGGGCGATTACGAATTACGCACCGGAGTACGAGGACTGCCGCAAAATTGCCGCGCTCCACAAGGTTCCGCTAAAGGCGGTGATGCAAGAAGCGGCTTCGGCATATCTGCATTCCGGTGAGCGGCCGAGGGAAGAACAATCTCGAGCACAGCAAACACAGAGGGTCACGGGGTAAGCTTCCTCCACCCCGACTTTCATCCAGACATGAGCAAGAAGTTTTACATTACGACGCCGATTTATTACGTGAATGCCCGGCCGCATATTGGGCACGCTTACACAACCATCGCATGCGACACGATTGCGCGGCGGCAACGACTGCTGGGCGCAGAAACATTTTTCTTGACCGGGACGGACGAGCATGGGCAGAAAATTGAGCGGGCTGCGCAGGCCGCCGGAAAAACTCCGCAGCAATACGCCGACGAAATTTCGGCGGAGTTTCGCCAACTGTGGAAGCGGATGGGGATCTCGAACGACGATTTCATCCGCACCACCGAAGAGCGTCACAAAAAGCGAGTGCAGGAACTATTCCGCAAGCTTCGTGATAATGGCTTCATCTACAAAGGAACTTACACTGGACAATATTGCGTGTCTGATGAGCTCTACGTAGATGGTGCACAGCCTGGCGATCCGTGCCCCACCTGTGGGCGTATCACCGAGACGGTGCATGAGGAAAATTACTTCTTCAAGCTCTCAGCCTTTCAGGAGAAGCTGCTGGCGCTGTATGCGAATCCGGAATTCATTCGTCCAGAAGCGAGACGGAATGAAGTCATTTCGTTCGTAAAGTCAGGGCTGCGCGACCTTTCGATCAGCCGCTCGACATTTACGTGGGGCATTCCCGTACCGGACGATCCGAAGCATGTGATTTACGTTTGGCTCGACGCGCTGGCGAACTACATTACGGCGATTGGGTACGGATCTTCACACGCGGGAGCGCAAGAAGCGTTCAGGAAGTTTTGGCCTGCGGATGTGCAGATGATTGGCAAAGAAATCGTCCGCTTCCACTGCGTTTATTGGCCGGCATTTCTGATGGCCGCAGGCCTCGACATGCCGAAAGCGATCGTCGCGCACGGATGGCTGCTATTTGAAGAAAGTAAGATGTCGAAGTCACGCGGCAACATCGTTCGGACGGAGACCATCCTCGATGTTCTGGGTGCGGATGCCCTGCGATATTTTCTCCTGCGCGAGGTTGTATTCGGCCAGGACGGGTCGTTTTCTTTCGACGCCTTGGTGCAGCGGTATAACTCCGATCTGGCGAATGGATTGGGAAATCTGGCCAGCCGCACCCTGACGATGATTAATCGGTACTTCAAGGGTGAGGTGCCATATCCCTCCCACGGTTCGAAAACCAAGGGGGATGATGCTATTGCCGAGGCGGCCACAAAGACAATCCGCGAATTCGGAAGCTTATTCGAACAGTTCCAGTTTTCTCGGGCGCTGGAAGCCGCATGGGCGCTGATTGCGGCGGTCGATAAATATATCGTCGAGAATGAGCCGTGGGCGCTGGGCGAAAAACAGGATGAAGACAGCCGTTCACGTCTAGCGACCGTGCTTTATACCGCAGCCGAGGCATTGCGGATTGCGACCGCACTTGCCTATCCCGTAATGCCTGAAGCAACGGCAAAGATCTGGTTGCAGCTTGGTCTGGGCGACATCAAGAAATTGCCTTTGAGTGAGTTGGCATGGGGCCAACTGCCTTTGGCGACGAAGCTGGGCGAAATACAGCCGGTATTTCCGCGGGCGGACAAGAGCGCGATTGAAAGGATGCAAAAGATGGAAGAGGAACAAAGAGGGCCACTGACGGTTGAATTACCGGCGGCAGTCGCTGCGGACACAAAGACACAAGGCTCGACTGCCACGACCAAAGACTCGACCACGATCTCGACCATCGCTTCCGCCGCTAGTGAAAAGATTTCGATCGATGATTTCGCCAAGGTTGAGTTGCGTGTAGGTCTTGTGAAGCTGGCCGAGAGGGTACCGAAATCGGACAAACTTCTTCGCCTGGAAGTCGATATTGGGACGGAGGTGCGTCAGGTTCTCGCCGGAATCGCCGAAGCGTATGCGCCGGAGACTTTAGTGGGGCGCAAAGTGGTGATCGTAGCGAATCTGGCTCCGCGAAAGATGCGCGGATTGGAATCGAATGGGATGATTGTGGCGGCATCACTCGATGGCGAGAAGCCGGTCCTGGCGGGCTTCCTGGAGGATGTGCCAGTAGGGGCGCGGTTGAAATAGCTTGCCGAGTGGCCGATGCCATGTTCGTTGACTCTCATGCCCATCTCGAGGGTGAGCGGTTCGATGCTGATCGCGAACTGGTGATCGCCCGAGCTCGCGAGGCCGGCGTCTCCGCCATCGTTGCCATTGGTAACGGTGATGGGCCCGCGCAGGTGGATTGCGGCATTCGGCTGGCGGAGCAGTATGAATTTATGTATGCGACTTTGGGCATACACCCCCATGAAGCTCGACTCGCGGATGAAGCCGCCTATCGAAGCATGGAACAACTGGCGAGGCATCCGAAGGTAATCGCTTGGGGCGAAATCGGGCTGGACTACTTTTACGACCATTCGCCGCGCGCTGTGCAACAAGCTGTATTCCGGCGGCAAATGGAATTGGCGGCGGTAGCGAAACTGCCTATCGTGATTCATTGTCGGCCCTCCGATGGCAGTGACAATGCCTGGGAAGACTGTTTTGCCCTGATGGAAGATCATTGGGTATCGACGGGATTGGGCGGCATTCTGCACTGCTTCACGGGAACCTGGCCTCAAGCGAAACGGGCGCTCGAAATCGGATTCATGATTTCATTCGCAGGCAATCTGACTTTCCCGAAAGCGCAGCAAATTCGGGATGCAGCCGTTGAAGTTCCACTTGACCGTATATTGATCGAAACCGACTCGCCTTTCCTGGCTCCGGTTCCCCACCGCGGCAAAAGGAACGAACCGGCGTTTGTGAAGGAAACCGCATCGAAGCTGGGCGAATTGCGCGGTTTGTCTGCGGAAGAGATCGGACTACGGACGACCCGGAATTTCTACAATTTTTTCAAACTGACTGAAACCGCTGAAGGCAAAGTTTCAGCGCCATAGTTTCCTCCACCGAAAGTTCTTCTGGTAACCTCAAGAGTAAGATTCCATTCTTTCAGAAAGAATTGAAATTCGATGCCCGATAACAGTTTTGACATAGTAAGCAAAATCGATCTTCAGGAAGTTTCCAATGCCATTCAGCAGGCCTTGAAGGAGATCCATACCCGCTTCGACCTTAAAGACTCGAAGTCACATATCGAACTGGAGAAGGACTCGATCGTCCTGCATTCCGCAGACGAATACAAACTGAAGGCTGTGAACGACGTTCTCCAGCAAAAACTGGTCAAACGAGGCGTGTCCGTGAAGGGCCTGACTTATGGCCCGGTAGAATCCGCCGCGGGAGGAACCGCGAAGCGCAAAGTCACAATGCAACAAGGGATTGTCATCGAGAAGGCGAGAGAGATTGTGAAGTTGGTGAAGGATTCCAAGAAGAAGGCGCAAGCCTCCATCCAAGGGGATCTGGTACGGATCAGTAGCAAAGATCGCGATACGCTGCAAGAAGTGATTGCAGCTTTGAGGCAACACGATTTCGGGATCGATTTGCAATTTACAAACTATCGAACGAACTAGCCAGCCATCGGAACTCACATTGAGCGCATCGTCCACCATTAACGGAAAAGAAATCTTCGATCTGCTGCACGACGATCTGACTGCGCTTGAGGGCGAGTTCGGCCAGGACACGGTTGCGGGAGTACAAGCGATCACCGAGATTGGCGAATACTTGCGGAATGGAGGGGGTAAGCGAATTCGGCCGGCACTTCTTTTCCTGTCGTCCAAGTTATTCGACTATCGGGGACGTGGCGCGGTACGACTGGGTGCCGTTGTCGAAATCATCCACACTGCAACTTTGGTGCACGATGACATCATCGATGAGGCCAAGACCCGGCGAGGGCGGCCCGCCGCGAATACGCAGTGGGGCAATTCCAAATGCGTTCTGGCCGGGGACTGGCTATACATGCAGGCGTTCAAAGTTGCGGTGCAGGAGCGCAACTTTCGCATCCTGGATACGCTGATCGAACTGACGCAGCAAATGGTTGAGGGCGAACTGCTTCAGATGGAAAAGCTTGGTCAACTGATCACACTGAGCGAGCACTTTGATCTGATTTATCGCAAGACAGCTTGCCTGTTTTCAGTCTGCATGCGAATGGGAGCGATTCTGGGAGGAGCTTCCACGTCACAGGAAGATGCTTTGGCTAAGTATGGTCACGACCTGGGCATGGCCTTCCAGATCGTGGACGACGTTCTTGACCTTACTGCTTCGGAAGATGTTCTGGGCAAGCCGGTGGCCAGCGACCTTCGTGAAGGCAAAGTCACGATGGCGGTGATTCATGCGCTGGAACGCTGCACGCCCGAGGAACGGTCGATGATTGAAGACATTTTGAGAAACCGGACATTTAACGGCGTCACGCACGCGCAGATTATGGAAATCCTGCAACGCTACGGAGCGCTTGACGCTGCCAGCAATTGTGCTTCAAAATACGCCGAGTCGGCACAGAAAGCTCTCTCCATATTCCCTGACTCCGAGGTCAAGCGCGCGCTATTATGGGCACCGGAGTTTGTGGTGGCGCGAGAAAAATAGCTGCTTCGCCGTCGCATCTGAATCTCCTGTTTCAATCCTGAAGCTTTCTACATTTCGGGCAACCTATGATTGTGGATATGGCTCTAACTCTTACCATTCTCAGTAGGAAGACCAATCCGTTCGCACGTCGTGTAGCGTATCGAATTGGGTGAATTATCCAGGTCCTCTGTAAACTCAAAAGGAGATTCCAATGAAAAAGTTGATGGTATGTCTGCTGGCAGTGACTTTCGCGATGAGCCTGACCGCTTTCGCGCAACAAGACAACATGGGGCAAGGGCAAATGTCACAGGGCGACTCCGGTGCTAAAGCTCCCCTGATGACGCTAAAGGGTACGGTTAAGATGGAAGGCGATAAAACCGTTTTTGTGAATGACAAGGATGGGAAGTCTTGGGATGTGATGAATCCCGACAAACTTCAGGGGCATGATGGGCACCACGTGCAACTCAGCGCACATGTGTACGCAGACAAGAATTCGATCCACGTCATGAGCGTAAAGATGCTCAAGAGTGGAGACAAGATGGGCGGCTCGATGAGCCAGTAGTTTAACCTTACTGGGATCGAAGGCGGCCGAAAGCGGCCGCCTTTTTGATTTTATGGAAGCCTTTGCATAATCAGTTGTATATTTGAGACCTTTGCCAGATCTCTTCATCCAACAAACTCCATGGATCTTGTTTCCTTGATGGCGCGGCATGGGTATGTAATCACCTTCGCTCTTTTGTTGGCGGAGGCGTTGGGACTACCCTTCCCGGCGGCAATCGCACTGGTCGCGGCAGGAGCTTCGGTCGCGGCGCATGCGTTGTGGGGTCCCTACGTGCTTGCAGTCGCGGTAACAGCCTTGCTTCTCGGTGACAGCGCGGAGTTTTGGCTCGGCCGGTACATGGGCTGGGGACTTCTGGGGTTCTTGTGCCGGGTATCAATCAATCCTGAAACGTGCATTCTGCGCTCTGCCGAGTCGTTTTATAAGCGAGGGAAGATCACGGTCGTAATCGCCAAATTCATTCCAGGCGTAAATACGATGTGCGCGCCGCTCGCAGGCAGCATGAAGATGCGGTTTTCGCAATTTTTGCAACTCGACCTTGCGGGTGCCGCACTCTATTCACTCACCTATCTTTTGTTGGGTTATGTCTCGCGTGATTTTCTGGCAGCCGTTTTGCGCGGCTTTCATGCCGCCGGAAGAGCCATGGAAGCGGTCGTGGTCGCTGCGTTTGTGGTGTATGCCGTCTACCGACTGTTGCAGTACCGGAAAAATAAGACGTACAGCGTTGTTCCCCGGATCCAAGTGCAGGAACTGGCACGGCTTCTCGCTTCTGAAGATGCGGACAAAGTAAAGATCGTTGACGTACGGAGTCATGGCTACTACGACGCAGGCGCGGCGCGGATAAAAAATTCTATCCGCATTGAGCCGAACAACCTTGAGGAGGAAATTAAGAGCCTGCCGAAGGATAAGGATATTTATCTTTACTGCACTTGAGCACGCGAAGCGACCAGCGCCCGGGTGGCGCACTTGCTGCGAGAAAAAGGTTTCAACACGTTCGTGATCGTAGGAGGATTAACCGCCTGGCGCAAGGCGGGAGAACCAGTAGAAGTAGTTCCCGCAAACGATCTAATAAAGCTGCCCACGTTCAATTAGTTGTGCCGGGTTTTATATTTGTCGTCGATGGTTTTAATTCATGGCTTCCAATACTGAGATCGAAATTAAGTTCAGAGTAGATAATCTGCGCGGGATGACACGCAAGCTACGAATGGCGGGGTTCCATGTGGAGACAAAGCGCACACACGAGATGAATACTTTGTACGATTTGCCCGGAGAAACTCTTCGCAATCGGAAAGAACTGTTGCGCCTGCGGAATTATGGAAAAGAATGGAAGTTGACGCACAAGAGTAAGAGCAAGGCGGCAAGCCACAGCAGCCGTGAAGAGTTGGAGACCTCGGTAAGCGATGGAAAGAAAATGGATCTGATCCTGCGGGCCCTGGGATACGCTCCGTCATTCCGTTACGAAAAGTTTCGTGCGGAGTGGACGGATGGCAAAGGTCAAGTAGTGGTCGATCAAACCCCAATCGGGGATTTCTGCGAGATTGAGGGGCCTTCTCGTTGGATTGATAAGACGGCCAAAAAGCTCGGCGTCGATAAAGCGAATTACATCACTACAAACTACGCTGGATTATTTTCCGAGTGGAGAACGGAAACGAAAAGCAATGCGGAGGAGATGACGTTCAAAGCGATCAGTCGCGCCAAGCAAAAGCGCCGGTAAGCTTACGCTGCGGTCTTTTCCAGCTTACAAACTACGCCCCGTGACACTTCTTGAATTTCTTGCCGGAGCCGCACGGACAAGGGTCGTTGCGGCCCACCTTTTCCTGTCCGCGCACAACCTGCTGCACAGGCTGCACCTCACCGCCCCCAGCCATGCGAGCTTGTTCAAGTTCCCGTCGCTTGCGGCGCATGAAGGCTTCTTCCAAGTCATCCGCCGAGGTTGCGACCAGTCGCGGCGGATGATGGCCGTTGCCGCCATTCCCGGAGCGCGACGGAACTCCCGTGTCAGGACCGTGACTGTCCGGACCACTCGCGTCTGGGCCGCCAACACCCTGATCCGGCGGGCGCTCGATGATCTGCATAAGATACAGATAACGCGCGGTGTCTTCCTGGAAGCGCTGCAGCATAGCTTCGAACATCTCGAACGATTCTTTCTTGTACTCGACTAACGGATCATGCTGGCCATAGCCACGCAGGCCGATCCCTTCCTTCAGGTGATCCATGCTCAGCAAATGATCTTTCCATTGGGAATCGAGCACGCTGAGCATGATCATGCGCTCGTGATGGCGCATGGCATCGGCGCCGATTAATTTTTCTTTGGCGTCGTAGCGCTCTCTCAGCTTCTCGAAAATCGCGTCGCCCAGTTCCTGGCGATTTATGGTTTCCGGCTTTACGCCTTCCGCGATAAAATCGACTCCGAAGCGAGTGAAGATCGCGTCCTTCAAAGCTTTGATGTTCCAATCATCGCCGTGCGCCTTCGGCGGGCAGTACTCATCCATCAGAGCGCCAAGAATGGCCGAAACATAATCTTCGAGGATCAGATTCTTCTGATCCATCCCCTCAAGCAGGCGGCGGCGCAATCCATACACAGCCTCACGCTGCTTGTTCATCACGTCGTCGTATTCAAGCAGATGTTTGCGGGATTCGAAGTGCTGACCCTCGATGGCCTTCTGCGCAGTTTCGATTTTGCGGCTAATGAGTTTCGATTCGATCGGAATGCCCTCTTCCATGCCGAGACGCTCCAGCAACTTCGACACCCACTCCTTGGCGAAGATGCGCATGAGGTCGTCTTCCAGCGCCAGATAGAAACGCGAGGAGCCAGGATCGCCCTGGCGGCCTGCGCGTCCGCGAAGCTGGTTGTCGATTCGGCGGGACTCGTGACGCTCGGTGCCGAGAATGTGAAGGCCCCCCGCTGCGATAACCTCGTCATGCTCTTGATCCGTCTGAGCTTTGTAGCGAGTCAAAGTCTCGGCCCACTTGTCCGTCGGCACAGTGTATTCGTTACCGTTGTAGTAAAAGATTGAGGTGATCCCATCTTCCTGGGGACCCTCAATCTTGCCCTCAGCCACCCGCAGTTGCTGCGCCATTCCTTTCTTCACCAACTCTTGCTTGGCCATGAACTCGGGATTACCGCCTAGCAAAATATCGGTTCCGCGGCCAGCCATGTTCGTGGCAATCGTCACCATTCCCTTGCGGCCTGCTTGAGCAACAAACTCGGCCTCGCGCTCGTGGAATTTGGCGTTCAAAACCACGTGTTGCTTTAATCCCTTCTTCTTCAACAACTCCGAAAGGCGTTCGGATTTTTCAATGGAAGTGGTTCCGACCAGCACCGGCTGGCCGTTATCGTGAAGTTTTTGAATTTCGTCCGCGACCGCGAAATATTTTTCTTTTTCGGTGCGGAAGACCACATCCGGATTCTCCAGTCGCCGCATCTGCTTGTTCGTGGGAATTACGATGACGTCAAGCTTGTAGATATTGTCGAACTCGGCCGCTTCGGTCTCGGCCGTGCCAGTCATACCTGAAAGCTTCTTGAACATGCGGAAGTAATTCTGGAAGGTGATGGTCGCCAGTGTTTGATTCTCCCGCTCAATCTTCACGCCTTCTTTGGCTTCGATCGCCTGATGCAAACCGTCTGACCAGCGGCGCCCCGGCATCATACGTCCGGTGAACTCGTCGACAATGATTACTTCACCCTCTTTGACCACATACTCGACATCGCGGCGGTATAGGGCATGGGCCTTGATGGCGGTCTCGACATGATGTTTTAGAGGCCAATTCTCAGGGTCGGCGATGTTGCCGATGCCTAATAGCTGTTCAACCTTCACCCAGCCTTCATCGGTAACGGTAATGTTGCGGTGCTTTTCGTCGACTACGTAATCTCCGGTCAGTTGCGATGGCTCTCCCGGAGCGACGTCCAGTTCCTCACCTTTTTCCAGCTTCGGAATGATGCGATTGACCCGGTAATACTTGTCGGTAGACTCTTCGCTAGCGCCTGAAATGATGAGCGGGGTGCGGGCTTCATCGATCAGGATGGAATCGACTTCATCGACAATGGCAAAGTTGTGACCGCGCTGCACGCAATCTTTCAGATCGAATTTCATGTTGTCGCGCAGATAGTCGAACCCGAACTCGTTATTGGTGCCGTAGGTAACGTCAGCGGCGTAAGCGGCACGGCGTTGTTCGTCGTCAAGATCGTGCACGATCACGCCGACGGTTAAGCCGAGAAAGCGATAAAGCTTCCCCATCCATTCGGAGTCGCGTTTGGCCAGATAATCGTTGACCGTTACAACATGAACACCGCGTCCACTTAAAGCATTGAGGTACACCGGAAGGGTGGCGACCAGGGTCTTGCCTTCTCCGGTCTTCATTTCGGAAATCATGCCCTTGTGCTGCACCATGCCGCCGACCAATTGCACATCAAAGTGGCGCATGTTCAGCACGCGGCGTCCGGCCTCGCGAACCACAGCGAAGGCATCCACGAGAGCTTCGTCCAAGATTTCCTGCAGCGCTTCATACTGCTCTTTCTCGAACTCTTTAGCCTGATCGACATCAGCGTGATCGACATCCGGGCCAGCTTCCTCAACGATCTCCGGGCTGGGGTTCTTGACCAGCCGGCCGAGCCGCTCCTGAATCTTCTGCCGAAATTCATCGGTCTTTGCGCGCAACTCCTCGTCGCTGAGTTTCCGCATCTCAGGTTCGAGCGCGTTGATTTCCGCAACCTTGGGCATCAAGCTCTTGACCATGCGCTCGTTCTTGGTCCCAAAGACCTTGCCAATCAAAGTATTTATCAAGCTGTGAAATCCTTCGGAGGGCGGGAACTGCCCTAGGGTATCCCTTTCAGCCTAGCATAATTAGATGCGTCCAACGGCTGTTAGAACGTAAGAGTTGGGAACGCCCGGCGGCAAATATGTTTTTCGTGTATAGTCCCACGAACCAACCTACTTTACATGCCTACCTTTTACGACCGGTTTCTGGAATGCGAGTCGCGATGGCCCGAAAATATTGCGCTTGAACTCCAGCGCCACGATCAAATTGAAAGTTGCACCTACGCAGAATTGCGACGGATGGCCGAGTCAGTTGGCTTCTGGATCGGCGAAACCGGATTCGAGAGAGGTTCTCGCCTGGCGATCGTTGCGGACAATCATCCCAGGTGGGTTGCCGCGTATCTTGGAATTATCGCCGCAGGCTGCATCGTTGTGCCGCTCGACACGGCACTGCACGCCGACCAGCTTACGACACTCCTGAGAGATAGCGGGACCTCCGTCCTTTTCTGCGATGGAAAGCACGCCGAACTCGCCAGCAAGGCGGTCGTGGAGCTGAAAATCGGAATGGTTCTCATGGATCCCGAACGCCAAAGCCAGGGTCCGAACTTCGACACACGGCGGTGGATGGCCAATCTGCCCGCAATCTTCAAAACTGGGCCGGGAAATTTTCATGCTGCACCGTCCAATCCGGATGACACGGCTTCCCTGCTGTACACGTCGGGGACGACTGCCGATCCCAAGGGCGTCATGCTGACCCAAGCCAATTTTCAGGGTGAAGTGGAAGCGGTATTCAACTGGGTCGACCTGGGACCATCCGATGCTCTGCTGGGAGTGCTACCCATGTTTCACGTATTGGCGCAAATGGCAAATCTCTTGCTCCCACTCGTGAAGGGATCACGAGTCGTCTATCTGGAGACTCTCAACACCGGCGAGTTGTTGCGCGCTCTGCAGGAGCGAAATATAACGGCATTCGCTGTGGTTCCACAGTTTTTCAATTTGATCCACGCTCGACTTTTTCAGGAAATTGAAAAAAGAGGTCCAGTAACCGAACGAGTGTTTCAACTGTTGGTGCGGATCAACCGCGCCCTGCGCAAGATCGGCATAAACGCAGGCCGCATATTGTTTGCGAAGATTCACGCGACGCTAGGCCTGAAGATGCGCTACCTGGTCACTGGAGGATCGCGCTTCGACCCCTTGATCGCCGCGGATTTCCACGATCTTGGCGTTGACGTGTTGCAGGCTTACGGGCTAACCGAAACCACCGCGGCAGTGTTCGCTAATTCGCCGGGAGACAACGTCATTGGATCGGTTGGAAAGGCAATGAAGGGAGTAGAAGCTAAGATCGTCGATCCTCAGTCACCGGAGGATGGCGGACCCGCGAGCGGTGAAGTTGTGCTGCGCGGTGCGGTTGTAATGAAGGGCTATTGGAATCGCCCCGACGCGACGGTAGCTGTATTGCGCGATGGATGGTTCTATACAGGCGATCTAGGTTATTTCGATTCGGACAACAATTTGTTTCTAACCGGCCGCAAGAAAGAAATTATCGTTCTCAGTAATGGAAAGAATGTCTATCCGGAAGAGGTTGAAGCGAATTATCTGAAATCGCCTTACATTAAAGAAATGGCGGTCATTGGAATTGAAGGAAAGGCTGGCGAGGGTGGGGATCGCCTGCATGCGGTAGTCGTTCCTGACTTTGACGCGTTGCGGCGAAAAAAGATCGTGAATGCGAAAGAAGCGATCCGATTCGACATTGAGAGTCTTTCGCAGCAGATCGCGTCCACCAAACGCGTTGGCAGTTACGAGATTTGGCAGGAAGATCTGCCGCGCACCACTACAAGAAAGATCAAACGTTTCGAGGTGGAAAAGCGGGTACGGGCGAATCAGGGCCGGAAGGCGTCGGATGATTCTGAGTTGCCCGTTGAAAAACCACTCAGTCCGGAAGAAATCGCATGGCTCGATCAGCCGAAGGTGCAGCGAGCGCTAACGCTTTTACGCGAGGCTTCTCCCCTAGCGCCTGCGAACCTACGGCCAACTCACAATTTGGAACTTGATTTAGGGTTCGACTCCATGCAGCGGGTTGAGTTGCTGAGCCGCCTGGAAGACGAACTCGGCGGAAACGTGGAGGAGTCACAACTCGCGGGAATCTATACGGTCCGTGACCTTGTGGATGCAGTTGTACAGAGTGCCGCGAGCGGCGCGGGCGCTCCGGGAACCCGCCCTGTATTCGCCGGATGGAAGGCGATTCTTGCGGAGGAACCTGATCCTTCCGCCGTTCTTTCCCTGGCACGGCCGCAGCCGTTGAGTAATGCGTTCTGGTACACGTTGTCACGGTTAGTGCAAGTCATGGCCCACGACCGCTTCCGTCTGAGTGTGGAAGGCCTGGAGAAGCTGCCGAAAACCGGACCTTATATTCTTTCTTCCAACCACCAGAGCTATCTCGATCCCCTTATTCTTGCGAGCGTTCTGCCGCCAGACGTTTTCGATAAAGTGTTTGCCGTGGGTACCAGTGAAATTTTTGGCGAAGGTCTCATGCTGCGTCTGGCGCGTTCGCTGCGGGTTGTGGTGGTGGACCCTGATGCGAATCTGATCCCCGCCATGCGTGCCGGTGCGTTTGGTCTGCGGCAGGGACGCCCTCTGATTCTTTATCCGGAAGGCGAACGCTCCATCGACGGTACGCCGAAGACTTTCAAGAAAGGCGCAGCAATATTATCGATCCATTTGCAGGCGCCGATTGTGCCCATCGCGATCGAAGGCTTCTACAAAGCATGGCCTCGGAACAGATCGTTTCAGGGATTCACGCCTTTAAGGATGGCCTTCGGCGATCCGATAATGCCCCCGCCAGAGAGCGACGCGTCAGAGGCTGCCTACGAGAAATTGACTGCGGATTTGAAGACGCGAGTGGTGGCGATGTGGGAAGAGTTGCGGAAACAATAGCGGCAATCCGCCTGCTGGACGTCATTTTGCTCTCGGATGCGTCTGATCGTAAACCTGCAAAACGTGCTTTATCGATAGTTGCGTGTACCGCTGGGTGGTGGCGAGGCGCTCGTGGCCTAGTAACTCCTGTATCGCGCGCAGATCGGCACCTTCTTCCAGCATGTGCGTTCCAAAAGCGTGGCGCAGAGTATGAGGATGCACGTCAGGAGATAATCCCTTCGCTACGGCAATTTTCTTAATGATACGGCCTACGCTGCGCGTGGTCAGACGTCCGCCACGGCGATTGATGAGCAGTGCGGTTGAACTCTTACCGCCCAGACATTTGAGGCGTTCCGGTAAATAAGTCGAATGCGCACCCTTCACCGCATGGCCAAAAGGCACGTAGCGCTCTTTCTTTCCTTTGCCGCGGATGAGAATGACTTCCGCACTCGAACGAATATCCTCCAGATTAATCCCGGTCAGCTCCGAATTGCGGATGCCGCATCCATAGAGCAATTCCAGCATGAGCCGGTCGCGTTCGGGAAATGCGGCCACTTCCGGCATTTCGCCATCGATCACGAAATTCATTTCTTCAATTGTGGGGACACGAGGAAGTTTTTTCGAAAGCTTAGGCGTAGCCACTAGCTTCGCCGTGTTCTGCTCGACCACTCCCTCTCGCGCCAGCCACCGATAGAGAGAACGGACCGCCGCAAGTGATCGCGCCACGGAGGTTTTACTCAGTCCCCTATCGTAAAGCTTCGAGAGAAATCCTCGGATCGCAATGTGATCGATCTGCTTCCATGCCCGCGAACCCGCGTAGGCTGCAAAGAGCGTGAGATCGCCCGAATACGCTTTAATCGTGTGAGGTGAGGCATTACGCTCCTCCAAATGATGCAGGAAGTCGGAGACGGCAAGGGCAGCGACCGTGTGCGGCTGTGTCCTCATCCAGATTTTGCACTCATCTAGATTTCGTCCTCACCTTTGTTTGTCTTCATCTGGCCTTAGCCCTCGGGTGATGATTCTGATATGCCGTCCTGAGCCGATCAAGCGCCAAATGCGTATATACCTGGGTCGTCGAAATATCGGCATGTCCAAGAATGGTTTGAACAGTGCGAAGATCGGCGCCATTTTCCACCATGTGCGAGGCGCAGGAATGGCGCAACATGTGCGGAGAAGCGTGTCGCCCCGAAGCAGTTGAAGCGGAGCGTACCATCTGCCAGACGCGTTGGCGAGTCAGAGTTCTACCACCACGGGCGATGAAGAGCAAATGTGAGTGGCCAGTGGAGGCCGCGGCACGGTAGCCCCTCCCTGCCGCTAGCTTTGCGCGTGACTGCGACAGATACTCCGCCAAAGCGGCCTGTGCGGACCTACCCAGCGGTACTACGCGCTCCTTATCGCCCTTGCCTCGCACCAACATGTATCCAGCCTCAAGCTTCAGGTCTTCAAGCTTTGCATTCGTGACTTCCGATACCCGCAAGGCGCCGGCGTAGAAAACCTCCAGCATTGCGCGATCCCGGATAGCCAATGCAGCGGTATAAGCTGCTTTGGAGGAGCCGCTTGCGCCGCCAGATCGGACGAGTGGCGCGCCCAGAGTGGCTTCAACTTCGTCGCGGGCTAATGCCTTGGGTAAAACCCTCCATTGCCGGGGTGATTCTATGTCGAGAGTAGGATCGTGCTCAATCTTCTTATCAAGCAACAGATAGCGATAAAGATGGCGCAAAGCTGAAAGTTTTCTGCCTACGCTGCGCCCGTCCACCTGATACGAAAACAATTGCTGCAAGAATTCTCGCAGATCGATCCGGCGCGCATTCAACAGTAGTCGACCACGCTTCCCCAAGAATTCTGAGAACTGCAAAACGTCCGTTTTGTAGGCACTCACCGAAAGAGGCGCAAGTCCCTTCTCGATTTTCAGGTAGTCGAGGAAACTCGAGAACACCTTTGAATTGGATTGCGAAGACATACGAAGGGATTAAACCAGTATGTGTATCATCCGAGATTTGGAAAAGTGATCATCTGGATGCTCACAGAACCACGAGCTCACATCTTTCCGACGCCGCGTAGCAGTTCTACCGCATAGAGGGCTCCGTGCGGGGTTTCTTCATGCTTGAAATAAGCATAGACGTCGCGGCCAGCGGCGCGATGATCCCGTATCCGTGCCTGCATCTCCGATCGTTCTTCGGGCGTGTAGCTTGGCTTGCGAAAGCGATAATATACAAATGGTCCGGTAACCACGTCCGGCGTAACGCGCTCTTCCGTTTCCGCAACACAGAGCGCTGTGCCGTGCTTCTTTAATACTTCCCAGGTGGAATCGGCAAACCATGATTCATGGCGGAATTCAAATGCGGCCGGCAGGCTGCGCGGAATGATCGATAAAAAATCTTCCAGCAGCACAGCATCTGCTTTTAAGTTCGGCGGAAGTTGAAAGAGCACGGGCCCCAACTTCCTGGCGTTTCCCAAAGGCTCAATAGTTTGCAGAAAACGGGAGACGAAATCCTCGGTTCCTTTCAAGCGCTTGATGTGCGTGATTACCTGGTGAGCTTTGACGCCAAAGCGAAAGTAAGCTGGCGTCTCTTGGATCCACTTTTGAATCGTGGTTTCCTTCACCAGTTGGCGGAAGGTGAAGTTCACTTCGACCGTATTGAGTTGCGTGGAATAATGGCCGAGAAATTTCGTCTGCGCCAGCTTCGCGGGATAAAAATCAGGCTTCCAGGTGGGATACGCCCATCCCGAAGTTCCGATAAACAATTCAGCCATGGCGACTCCCGAAGCTTAGAGTTGCGGAGGATTATACCTTGCGCTTCGCGCGGCCCGAGGCCTGCGGCTTTGCAATCTTGTCGGCAGTTCGACTACGAGGCCGTACTGGCGAATGCTTCGAGGAACGACCCGGAGGGGGACTGTCTTCCGCCTGAGCCGCGATTGAAATCGCCTCGCGCTCCCCGGCAGCAGAAGCGATAATTTTTTTAAGATCGGGCAAGCGCTGCTTCAGCGTCAGCAGCGGGGCGAACAGATCTCCCATTTTTTCTACGCGAGCGAGGGTCTGCTTCGCTTCGAACACAAGCAGGTTAGGATCTTTCTTTTTCAGGGCCTTCGCAACCTCATCCCAACTAACCGGGGTAGAGACGGTTGGCCGTTCCCTCGCTCGCAAGGAGTACACCGCCACCGTGGTTTTGTGCTCGTCGTTCTGGCTCCAATCCACGAATACTTTGCCAGTGCGAATCTGTTTCTTCATGTCCGAAACAACCATCTCGGGATGATCGTTTTCGAGCAATTGCGCGAGCGCGTGTGCGAATGTCTTTGTAAATTCGTACTTTGTAGCCGTATTCAGCGGAACGTAAATCTGTAATCCTTTCGAACCGGAAGTTTTCGGAAAACTCTGCAAACCAAAATGCTCAAAGATTTCACGCAGCCAGAAAGCAACCTGGCAACATTGCACAATATTCGCGGGCGGACCCGGGTCGAGGTCGAAGACCATTATCGTGGGACACGTAATATCCTTCGCCATCGCGAGCGAGGGATGCAGTTCGATTGCCGCCAGATTGGCAAGCCAAATCAAGGTCGGCAAATCATTTGCCAGGATGTAATGCACCGTACGATGATTCCCTTCGCTCCAGATCGGAGCGGTCTTTACCCAGTCGGGACGGTGCATCGGGGCATTTTTCTCATAAAAAAACTCTTCATCCACCCCGTTGGGATAGCGTTTGCGGGTAAGAGCGCGACCAGCGAGATGGGGCAAGATGGCCGGAGCAATCCGAGCGTAGTAATCGATAACCTGTTGTTTCGTAAACCCAGTTGAGGGATACAGAACTTTTTGGAGATTCGACAGCTTGAGCTGTTTGCCTTGAACCTCAATACTGGAATCCATGGTTAAGACCGCTCCAGTCGATATTGTGCCTCAAAGCGGCTGGGGCACAAAATGGGGGTCTGGCCTTACTTGAGGTGGTAGAGCCAACGGACTTGCCGTTTGACAACTTTTGCAGGAGCCCGTAATTTCAAATTTCTACCTATCTTCTTGCAGACTTCCATAAAACCGTTTTGCCATCACAGCCCGCTCTCCGGAGGTCCGATGAAAAATCGCGTATCCGCACTTTTGGCTGCCATTTTGCTCTTCACGGGAGCGATCGCCGCTCAAGACGTCGCTTCTTTTGAGAAGCGGATCGCCGTAAAAACACTGCCGAATGGCCTTACTTTGCTCATCTGTGAGCGCCCTGAAGCTCCTGTCTTTTCCTTCTTCACACTCGTTGATGCGGGCTCAGCTCAGGACCCGATGCGAGAGACTGGGCTCGCTCACATGTTTGAGCACATGGCATTCAAGGGGACGGACAAGATCGGCACGACCGATTACACAGCCGAAAAACCTGCCCTCGAAAAAGTCGAAGCGGCCTACGCCACTTACATTGCAGAGCGGGACAAAACCGTTGGCCGGGACGACGCCAAGCTGAAGCAATTAGAACAAAACTGGAAAGACGCCACTGCCGCGGCGGATAAATATGTGGTTCCGAACCAGTTCGGCAAAATCATCGAACAAAGCGGCGGTCAGGATTTGAACGCATTCACCGATTATGACGAAACCGGTTATCACTATTCGCTCCCTATCAACCGACTTGAACTTTGGGCTTATCTCGAATCCGAGCGATTTCTCCACCCGGTGATGCGAGAGTTTTACAAAGAGCGAAACGTCGTGATTGAGGAGCGCCGCATGCGCACCGACAGTAGCCCGATTGGGCGACTGCTGGAACAGTTCAACGCCGCGGCATTTGAGGCGCATCCTTACCATAGGCCAACTGTGGGTTGGATGGCGGACCTGAACAATTTCTCCGCCACCGACGCGAAAATGTTTTTCGATCACTATTACGTTCCTGCGAACATGGTGGTCGCGGTCGTCGGCGACGTAAAAGCTGCCGAAGCCATGCCGATTCTGGAAAAATACTTTAGCCGTCTTCCGGCCAGCCAGAAACCGGATGAGACCACCACGACGGAGCCTCCGCAAAATTCTGAACGCCGGGTTGAACTGAAAGAACAATCGCAGCCACTTTATCTCGAGGGTTATCACCGTCCGGATTACAGAAGTACGGATGACGCGGTGTATGACGCCATTACCGATTTGATGTCCGAAGGCCGCACCTCCCGCCTTTACCGATCCCTGGTGAGAGATAAGAAGATTGCTTCATTCTCCGCTGGCTTTAGCGGGCTGCCTGGAACAAAGTATCCGCACTTGTTTGCGTTCTACGCTTTCCCGCTGCCCGGTCACACGCCACAAGAAATGGCCGACGCGATTCACGTGGAAATTGAGCGGCTTAAGAAAGAAGACATCAGTGACGACGAACTGAAGATGATCAAGACTCGCGCTAAAGCTAACCTGATCCGGGGTCTTGCCGATAATGAAGGGCTGGCAACTCAGCTTGCCACATATCAAACCCGCTATGGCGATTGGCGCGAAGTGTTTCGCTCGGTAGATCGTATCGATAAAGTCACTAAAGAAGACATCCGCCGGGTGGCGAACGAGACCTTCAATGATACAAACCGCACTGTCGGCGTCATTGAGACCGCAACGAGCGTTGGCCCTGGCCATGGAGCGAACTCCGGCGGCAAATCGTCGGGCGAGCCAGACTCCTCAAGCGAAAACAAATCCGATCAGGGAGGTGCGCGATGAGTTCTAAAATATGTAGCGCAATCAAATTGACGCACATAGCTTCCCTCTTGATTCTTTCGTTTATCGCGATATCCGGTGCGGTCCCTGCGCGCGCACAGGACACAAGCTACAAAGAGATTCCTACGCCGCCATTGCCTGCATTCCATCCGGAGCAGCCCAAACGCATTCAACTCTCGAATGGTATGGTGATTTTCCTGCAAGAAGATCATGAGCTTCCGTTGATCGATGTGACCGCGCGCATTCGCGGCGGATCGAGCAACGAGCCAGCCAACAAAGTCGGATTGGTTGATCTCTTTGGAGAGGTCTGGCGCACTGGAGGCACCAAGACGCAAACCGGAGATCAGTTGGACGATTTGCTGGAGGTACGCGCCGCCAAAGTTGAAACCGGCGGTGGTCCCGATTCAACCGGCATCAGCTTGTCGTGCCTCAAGGGTGATTTCGATGACGTCTTCAAAGTCTTCCACGACCTGCTGCTCAACCCTGAGTTCCGTGCCGACAAGCTGGATATTGCGCAGAAGCAAGCAGAGGATAGCATTTCGCGCCGCAATGACCAGATCGGCGGTATCGCCGCGCGTGAGTCGGCCAAACTCGCTTATGGGGCCAACAATCCTTACGCCCGTGAGCCCGAGTATTCCACGATTGCGGCGATTGGGAGACAGGATTTAATCGACTGGCATAAAACGTATGTTCATCCAAATAACATGATTCTGGGCGTCAGCGGGGACTTCGATGCCGCGGCCATGGAGAAAAAGCTCCGCGCGGCATTCGAATCCTGGGCTAAAGGTCCAGAACTGCGAAAAGATGAAATTAAATTTCAGCCTGCTAAAGCCGGCTATTACTTAATTTCTAAAGAGGACGTGAATCAAAGCAGTATCCGGATGGTCGCGCTCGGGACTACGCGTAGCAATCCTGATTACTACGCTATCTCTGTTTTCAACGAAGCGTTTGGTGGGGGATTTTCATCTCGGCTATTCAACGACATCCGCACGAAGCGCGGACTCGCCTATAACGTTGGCGGTGGCATCGGGACAAATTTTGGCCATCCAGGGATAATGCAATTCGTGGCGGGTACCAAGAGCCAAAGCACCATTGAAACCGTGCGGGCTCTCGATGAAAACATCGCGAACGTCGCCACCAATCCAATCACTGACGACGAAATCAAGCAAGCCAAAGACGCTATTCTCAACGCGTTTGTGTTTCGGCTCGATTCTCCCGACAAGGTTCTCGCAGAGCGCATGACTTATGAATTCTACGGGTACCCTGCCGATTGGCTCGATAAGTATCCAGCAGAAATTCAGAAAGTAACCGCTGCCGACGTCAATCGTGTCGCGAGTAAGTATCTGCACCGTGATCAACTTGCCGTACTCGTGGTCGGCAACACGAAAGAATTCGATAAGCCTCTCTCCTCGCTCGGCACAGTGAGGACGATCGATATCGCGATCCCGCCTCCGCCTGGCGTGATAGGCGACGAGAGCGATAAGCCCACTGCTTCCAATGGAGAAGGTAAGGCTTTGGCGGCAAAAGTGGTGGCAGCCATGGGCGGCGAAGCGAAACTTGCAGCAATTCAGTCAGTGAAGACAAATATCACCCTTACACAGAAAACGCCGCAGGGCGATCTTCCCATGCAGATGGAAAGTTTAATCCTTTACCCGGATCATCTGCACGCCGTGATGCAGACGCCCAATGGCGCGATCACGATCGTTGTCACACCGGCTGCGGCCTTCATGGAGCTTCCCAATGGCCAAACTCAGCCTTGGCCGGATAATAGAAGAGCTGAATCTGTCGACCAAATCAAGCGCGATCCCATTTTCATCGCGGGACACGCCAGCGATTCAAATGTCTATTTCCATGCGGCAGGAACCGAAAAAGTGGGCGCCGTTGATGCCCGCATCGTCGATGTGAATGCCGATGGGGCGGCCATTCGCTGGTTTATCGATCCGGAGACCGGACATATTTTGAAAGAGAACTACAGAACTATCGGGCAGCACGGACCTGTACAGGGCGAAACAGACATGGACGATTGGAGGACGATCAACGGCATTACTCTTCCGATGGTGCGTCACAATAAACAAGACGGACAGGATTCGAGCACTGCCGAGTACACCGCCGTAGAATTCAACCCTTAATTGACCCGAAGCTGTTCGCTAAACCCAGCGAAACATCTCCGGCGCAACCCTAGACCTGGCTCAACGATTTAAAAATCGACGCACTTCGTCGCAGCAAAATGTACTTTTCCTTTGTCCCGTTCGTACAACTCCATTTATTCTAATTCGGCTTCCTTCCCTTGCGTGCGAGTGTTGCAAGAGGGAAATATCACTTTGCAATATGTTTGCCGAATGCGCTCATGAAAATCTTCAAACGATGGAAAGGCCGGACCCTGTTGTTCCTGGCGGTGGTGGGACCAGGCATCATCACTGCCAACGTGGACAACGACGCCGGCGGCATCCTGACCTATTCCCAGGCTGGAGCGCAATACGGATTTCTCCTGCTATGGACCATGATTCCGATCACTCTTGCCTTGATCGTGGTGCAGGAGATGAGCGCGCGAATGGGAGCGGTAACGGGCAAGGGCTTGAGCGACTTGATACGCGAGGAATTCGGCCTACGTATAACGTTTCTGATGATGCTGGGTATTCTGATCATCAATTTTGGCAACGTGGTCACGGAATTTATCGGCATTGCCACGAGCCTGGAACTCTTTGGGCTGTCTCGTTATATTACAGTCCCGGTTTGTGCCGTGATCGTTTGGCTCATTGTGGTAAAGGGACAATACAAGACTGTGGAGAAGGTGTTCCTGGCTGCCTCCTTCTTCTATATCACTTATCTCTTTGCCGGCGCCTTCGCGCATCCGCTCTGGAAAGACGCGGCCTATGCAACTTTTAAGCCTCCCGCCCTACATGCGTTTCGTGATCAGGCATACCTCTTCATGGTAATTGGCGTGGTCGGAACCACGATTGCGCCATGGATGCAGTTCTACCTTCAATCTTCCGTTGTAGAAAAGGGGGTTACAAAGCGCGGACTTCGAGCATCCCGGTGGGACGTGATCACGGGTTGTATTTTTACCGATGTGGTGGCGTGGTTCATAATTGTCGCCTGTGCCGCAACGCTGTTTGTGCACGGCTTTCGCGATATCAAGTATGCGGCGGATGCAGCGCAAGCTTTGAAGCCCCTGGCGGGGCAGTATGCCTACATCCTGTTTGCCGTAGGATTATTTAATGCGTCGTTATTCGCCGCATCGATTCTTCCTCTTTCCACGGCCTATACGGTATGTGAAGGGATGGGATTTGAGTCCGGAGTGGACAAGAAGTTCAGCGAAGCTCCGGTTTTTTATTGGCTCTACACGCTGTTAATCGCCGCTGGCGCGGTTCTTGTGCTTCTGATTCCGGGAGAACAACTTATAAGCATCGTGTTGTGGTCCCAGGTGCTGAATGGGGTCGTTCTGCCATTTGTATTGATCTTCATGCTCCTGCTGATCAACAAAAAAGAATTGATGGGCGAGTATGTAAACTCGCGGCTCTTTAATTCAATCGCATGGGCGACTACGGTGCTTGTGGTGGGACTTTCTGTAGCGTTGGCATTGGCTTATGTCACAGGCAAGACGGGCTAGAATTTTCGCGGCCTTTACTGAGAAGCTTTTGCTACCGCGATCCGTGAAGCTTCTACAGTAATTGGCCGTTGGATCTCCATTTCGATCGAGGTTCCAACTTCCAGTTTCACTTCACTCCCGTGCTTCAGCAATGCCCACGCAACACCGGCAGCCGCGCCGGCTCCCGCTCCGACGCGCGCTCCGTTCAGTCCACCTGTGGCTAAACCACCGGCTGTAGCGCCCGCCACAGTTCCTCCAGCGCCACCTTTGGCTGCGTCTTCCACTCTCTTGCCTGCGTCGCTATCCTCCCGAATCGTTCCTTCGGAGTCTTTCACCGACTTGTCTTCCGCGCCGGGCGTGTTCTCGACAGATCCCGGTAGCATCACCGTATAGCCGTTGGGATAGATTATCGATGTAAAGCGCATTAGGATTTCCGCGCGCCCTTTAAGTCGCTGGGCACGTTCGACATGGGAAATTGTGCCTTGAATGTATGCACCTGCAGGAATAACGATGCGATTATCGACTACATAGGGGAATGCTGTTTCAGCGTAGACGGCATCCCCTTCGCGCGCATTCTTAGTGGAAATCGCTTGTTTCAATGACAATGGGATCTTGGTGCCAGCGGGGATCGTGAACGTGTTGGGAGTTGATTCCGGAGCCGTCTTCGAAGCAACCAGGACGGGTGTCCTTTCTGCGGCACGACTCTTCACGGGAGCCGTCGACGCCGTCTCGTCCGCTTGGGCGAACAACATTCCTGAAAACAAGAACAACGTGCACAGCGCGCGCATCGCATACCTCCGATAAGTTGTGACAACGGCTCCGTATGAGATGGAACAGTGGCTATTAGGCAGAGAATATCATGCCAATAAATCGGGCAAGGATGCAGGGGCACTCCCGTGACGTTTGGTGAAGGGAACCGAATTAATAGATCAGATATTTCTTTCGTACCAGTTCAAATTTTTCCAGATCTTCCTGCCAATCCTGCGCAATTCGCCGGGGATCGCGTCCTGCCAGTAGCGCATCATAGGCCGCTTGATTTACAAGCAATTCTGCCATTTTATCGATTTTGAAATCCGCCGGGTACAACTTTCTGAGCGCGGTGGCCACTTCGATCCCCAACTCAGGGGCATCTAGCGCGTTCCGATCAGTCACTAGAACATTTACTCCTTCGCAATTCTTGCCGTCATAGACGCTCGCGCTGGGCGTAAAGCTTACCGGCACAAATCTCACGCCTTCGATAGCGCGGGCATTCAGGTAAGCAGCCAGTTCCCTGCTCTTGATCCACGGAGCTCCGACTAACTCGAAAGGAGTGTCCGTCCCACGTCCAACGGAGACATTTGTGCCTTCAATCAGAGCGACTCCCGGATAAAGCGCCGCGGCCGTAACGCTGCGCAGGTTTGGCGACGGATTGATCCATGCAAGTCCGGTGGAATCGAACCAATCCCCACGTTGCCACCCTTGCATCGGAACAACGGTCAGCTTGGCTTTGAGGTTGCGCTCCGAGTTAAACATTTTTGCCAGTTCGCCCATGGTCATTCCATGCCGCACCGGCAGAGTCCAATAATTCGTAAAACTTTCCCGCTGGCCGTCGGACACCGGACCTTGCACGAAAGCGCCGGTGATTGGATTCGGACGATCGAGCACAATCACTTCAATTCCGGATTTCGCCGCGGCTTCGAGAAAATATCCCAGCGTGGTTTCGTAGGTATAAAAGCGGGCTCCAGCATCCTGTATATCAAAAACCACCACATCCAACTGTTTCATCACCTCTATAGGAGGGTGGCGCGCCGCCTCGGTAGCGCCATACACGCTGTACACCGGAATTCCCGTAACTACATCTTTCGAGTTGCCGACCGTGGTGGTATCGAGCATCCCTGTGACGCCATGCTCAGGGCTAAAGATCGCGTCCAGTGAAACTCCGGGAGCGTGGGCGAGGACGTCGATGGTTCTCTTGCCCTCACTATCCAATCCAGTTTGGTTCGTCACCAGGCCGATTCGTTTCTTGCGAGCGGGGACCTGAAGAATATCGAATCCGTTGCTTTGGAGCACATCGATTCCGGTACTGACCTTGCCGTTGCGAGCGCCCATGTGGCGCGCGGCAGTCTGAGCCTCGTTGTAGCCAGTAATACTTTGCCCGCGCAGCGCATCTTTTTCACTTGGCGTAAGCGGCAATGCCGCCGCTACGGCGGTCGCCACTTTGGAGCGCAACGCGATTGCATTTCCCTTTCCGCGGGGATGCACAGCGTTAGTCAATAGGATGATATAGGTCTGCGTCGTCGGGTCGATCCACATTGACGTTCCCGTAAATCCTGTGTGACCGTACGATCCAACGGGCAATAAATCGCCGCGATTTGAGGAAAACGGTGAATCGATATCCCAGCCAAATCCGCGCAGTACGGGAGCATTCGGCGGCTGCTCCGGTTGCGTCATCTTCTCGACAGCCAGTGGAGAGAGGATGCCATCGCCTCCCGCGAGAAGTGCTTGCGCGAATTTCGCCAGGTCGTCCGCAGTTCCGAACAATCCCGCATGGCCCGCAACCCCCTCCATGCGGCGCGCGGTAGGGTCGTGCACAATGCCGCGCAGCATGTGGTTTTTTTCATCGTACTGGGTGGGAGCGATCTTCGCCCGCCAAACCGCTGGGGGCAGAAACCGAGTGTGGGTCATCTTGAGCGGCGCAAAAATATGCTGCTCACAATATCCATCCAGCGGCTGACCGGAAACCCGTTCGATCAACGCCCCAAGAACGATGAAATTGATGTCGCTGTAGGAGAATTTCGATCCCGGAGGATTCTGCGGCGCGAGGGAGAACGACATCTTGTATCCCGTATCCTTGCCAGCCCATGGTGCTTTCAAGTCAAGATCGGGCGGAAGTCCGGAATAGTGCGTGAGCAACTGACGCACGGTGATGTCTTCTTTCCCATCTGCGGCAAACTCCGGCACATACTTCGCAATTGGATCATTGAGTCGCAACTTGCCCTTTTCTACTAATTGCATGACTGCGGTCGAAGTGCAGATCACCTTGGTCAGTGACGCTAAATCAAAAATCGTATCTAGCGTCATGGCTTCGCGTTGCGGCTCGATCGAGCGCCAACCATAAGCCTTCCGGTAGACAACATGCCCGTTGTGACCTATCACCAACACGGCTCCCGGGATATCTGCCCGATGAATCTCTTCCACAACAACCGCATCGACATTCGGCAAATGCAGGGTACCTGAGGGGGGAGCGGAGTTCGCCGATTGCGCGTCTAATACAAAAGTATTGGCCAGGAGCAAAGTCAGGTTAACGATGAAGCAGAGTATTCTGGCTCGCAGGCGCTTACTGCACCTTGGCAAGTAAATAGAGGCGCAGTGTGTCGTCTGCGGATTTGAATTCATTTCCAGAATGCTCTGACTCTACACAATTGAGGCGGCGATACTCAACAAACTGAAGTAAGCAAATGGTTCTTTCATGGTGGAAGTGGGTTTGGTTTACTGTCTTCGCGTTGCTCTGCTATAAACTCGGCAGGCTCTCTTACGGTGCCTAATCTTTGATCAACGGTGAAATTCCATCTTTAGGCTGTGATTTCGAGCGTCAGGAGGAAGTATTTGGCGCCGCATTCGCAATTTTGCGAAACGCAATCTCGGATCAAGCCTTTCCTGCGGCTTCCATTGCGGTCACGCATCGAAGCAGGGTTGTGGCGCTGAAGGGTTTCGGACATTTCACGTACGAAGCGGATTCACCAATCGTAAACGGTTCGGTCCTTTTCGATCTGGCCTCGCTAACCAAGGTCGTAGCGACCACGAGTATGGCAATGCTACTGTACCAGCGTGGTCTTCTCGATCTAGACGCGCCCGTCGCATCCCTTGTTCCTGAGTTCGTTTTGCAGCCCGCGAGGGATTCCCGCCGCAAAGGGGTGACATTCCATACTCTTCTGGCACATTCTTCGGGGTTGCCGGCGTATGGAAAACTATTTATGCACAATCGGACCCGCGATGAATTGTTGCATTCCGCTCTCACCATGCCGCTTGTCGCGGATCCCGGCTCGCACGCAGAGTATAGCGATATCGGATTCATCATTCTCGGAATGGCTCTGGAGCGACTAGCCGCCGAATCGCTCGATTCTTTTTGCCAGCGAGAGATTTTTGCCTCATTGGGCTTGATTGACACAGGATTCAATCCCCCAAGAGCGATCCGCGAACGGATTGCGCCGTCCGCGGATGATCGCACTTTCAGGCAAAGAGTGATTCAAGGTGAAGTGCAGGATGAAAATGCAAGCGTGATGGGCGGGGTCGCAGGGCATGCAGGACTTTTCTCCACGGCCGTCGACCTGGCCCAGTTCGCGGAAATGATGCTTAGGGGAGGAGCGCCAATTTTTCGCGAACAGACCGTCTGCCGATTTAGTTGCCGGGAAACCGCGCCTTCAGGCACTTCGCGCGCCTTGGGATGGGATACCCCAGCCGAACCCTCGCAGTCAGGAAAATATTTCAGCAGTTCGTCCTTTGGGCATCTGGGTTATACAGGAACGTCGCTTTGGATCGACCCCACCCGGCAAATGTCCGTCACACTGCTAACGAATCGCACTTGGCCGGATTGTTCGAACCATGCGATCAAGGAGATTCGGCCGAGATTCCACAACGCTGTGGTCGAAGGCCTTCAGGCGCAGCGATGGGAAAAGTAACGCGCAAGTCCGATTTCGACTTGCATCGCCTTACCACCGAACGGCCAAATCCCGCTTCGCAGGACCTGGATGGCAAGTCTTCGCTGGAACTTGCGCGCATTATCAACGAGCAAGATGCCACGGTCGCAACTGCTGTAAATCGGCAACTGCCGCAAATCGCGAAGGTGATCGACTTGGTAGCGGCCGCGCTGCGTAACGGTGGACGCCTCATTTATATTGGGGCGGGGACCAGCGGTAGGATCGCAGCCCTCGATGCCTCCGAATGTGCTCCGACGTTTAATACTGACCGAGTACAGTTCATTATCGCGGGAGGTTCCCACGCGCTCGCTAACGATTCCGAGATCAGCGAGGACGATGCGAAGCAGGGTCGAGAGGCAATGTCACGCCGCAGAGTGACCCGGAGTGATGTGGTGATTGGTATCGCCGCCAGCGGCCGAACTCGGTTTACACTAGCGGCGCTAAAATTTGCTCGCGCAAGCGGCGCTCACACTATTGCGCTTACCTGCAACCCAAACTCTCCGCTGGAGCGTGCCGCTCATTTTGCGATTATCACGCGAGTCGGACCCGAAGTGCTTGCGGGATCTTCGCGCATGAAGTCCGGCACGGCCCACAAAATGGTTCTGAACATGATTTCCACGGGCGCAATGTGCCGCCTCGGCTACGTATACGGGAATCTGATGGTGAACGTGGTGCCTAAGAATGAAAAGCTGAGACAACGAGCTGTTGGAATTCTGCAGCGCATTTCCGGCGCGGCACCGGCCGAAGCACAGCTTGCGCTCAAACGTTCAGGCGAACGTACTCCGGTGGCGCTAGTTATGCTGATGACTGGTGTCACAAAAACCGCTGCGCTCCGTGCACTGAAATCATCCTCTGGCCATGTCCGCAACGCAATTTCGATAGTCAAGATGAGTACCCTATGATCAGAGACCGTTGATACACGGACGAGCGTTTGCTCCTTGCGGATGACGAACAACCAACCACTCGTTTGACCCTCCGCGCTCTGTCATTTACCTTGGGAATGCCGTTCCCACATCACGTTGCGGGGGTCTCGGCGCGAGGGCTCTCCCGTTCATGGATAAAAAGCGGATCGTGGCGAGTGCGGTCGTGTTCCTCATCCTGGCCGCGCTTGTCTACCTTCAGTACCGGCACTGGCAAAGCTTTGACTGGAGCACGTTCTGGAGCCAAACTCACCGCATCAGGAAAATTCATATTGTGCATGCGGTTGCCCTGGTCTATGGGGCGTATGTGCTGCGGGCATTACGTTGGAAGATTTTCTTGAAACCAGTACGCCCGAAGGTGAAGGTCCTGGAATTGGTGCCTCCGATGATGATCGGCTTCACGGGACTGGCTATGTTTGGACGAGCGGGAGAGTTTATTCGCCCCTATCTGGTGGCGCGGCGTACCGATCTTACTTTCTCTTCGCAGTTGGCGGTGTGGGTGGTAGAGCGGGTGTTCGATGTGGGCGCTTTCGCATTTCTCATTGTGCTGGCGATTTTTTTGCCAAGCGCGCTGCAGTCGATACCGCATCCGGAGTATTACCGGCAGCTTCGCGACGCGGGATTTTTTTTGATCGGTGGAGTCGCCGCGGCTGCGGCTGCGGCGGTGCTCATCAGCCGCAGCGGAGATGCCATTGCGCTGTGGATCGAAAAAAGATTCTCGCACTTGTCCTCTGGACTAGGACACCGACTGGCGCAAAAAGTCCGTGAGTTTGGGGAGGGGTTGGATACGATCCACGGCCCGCTCTCATTGTTATCGCTGGCACTGCTATCGGTTGGCATTTGGTATGTGACCGCGCTCGCATATCAGGAGGTAACCCACTCTTATGGAGCGGCTTCGCTGGAGATTCCGGTATCACAGCTACTGATTTTGATGGGAGCCAGCATGGCCGGGTCAATGCTACAGTTGCCAGCCGTGGGTGGGGGTTCGCAGATGGCAACTATCGCGACTTTATCGGCCGTCTTCGATGTTCCTCCCGAACTTGCCGCCAGTTGTGGGATTCTATTGTGGCTGGTCACATTTGCGGCAGTAATTCCAGTCGGAATCATCTTGGCGCATCATGAGCGGTTGTCACTGCGCAAATTGTCTGCTGAAAGCCACCAGGCCGAGGTCGCGGTGGAGGCTCTGCCCCCGTCCTGAACCGGTGGCATCCATTACTGAGGTACGTGTTAGAGGGCCGATTCATATTCCCCTGTTACAATTTCTTATTAAATCCTGAACAACAGATTCTCATAAGCTGCTCTGTTTCAATCGACACAGCGCCATGAAATGTCCATTCTGTGGGTTTGCGAACGACAAAGTAGTCGACTCCCGCGAGAGCAAGGAGGCGGAATCGATTCGTCGGCGGCGCGAATGCCTGAAATGCGGCAAGCGCTTTACAACGTATGAGCGGATCGATGAAATTCCCTACATGGTGGTAAAGAAAGATGGGCGACGGGAGAAGTTCGACCGCCAAAAAGTCCTGAATGGTCTGCTGCGTGCTTGTGAAAAGCGGCCGGTTCCAATTAGTAAGCTGGAACAAATCGTGAACGAAGCGGAGTCCTTCGTAATCGAGTCACAAGAGCGTGAACGAAAGACCAGCGAACTGGGCGAACTCATCATGAACCGTCTGCGTCGTTATGACAAAGTGGCATACGTGCGATTTGCTTCGGTTTATCTGGATTTCAAGGATGTGAAGGAGTTCATGAACGAATTGAGAGATTTGGTCAAAGCAAAAGAAGCGGGGGACGTGAAGAAGAAGAGTGGCCAGTGATGGGTCGCCCGTTCCCGCTTTCTTAACCCGTCGATCACTTAGCCAACCGTTCTACTTGAGAAGGAAGAATTATTAATGAGTCACAAAATTACATTGATTCCCGGGGACGGAATAGGACCCGAAGTCACACAAGCGACAGTCCGGATTCTGGAAGCGAGCGGGGTGAAATTCGATTGGGAACCCTTCCAGGTAGGAGCCGATGCTTTCTCTAAATATGGAGAATACATTCCTAAAGAAGCGCTGGAATCGATCGAGCGAACGAAGGTAGCTTTGAAAGGTCCGGTCACGACGCCGGTGGGCGGCGGATTTTCGAGTATCAATGTTGCCCTGCGCCAGAAGTTCGAACTCTACGCAAACTTTCGTCCCATCCGCAACTTGCCGCATATCCCTACCCGCTATCCCGATGTGGACCTCATCATTGTGCGCGAAAACACGGAAGGGTTGTATGCGGGCCTCGAGCATGAAGTCGTACCTGGAGTGGTGGAAAGCTTGAAGATCATTACAGAAAAAGCTTCCACTCGAATTGCGAAATTCGCTTTTAACTACGCCCGGAAGAACCAGCGCAAGAAAATTCACGCCATTCATAAGGCGAACATCATGAAGCTTTCGGATGGACTTTTTCTACGCTGCTGCCGCAACGTCGCCAAAGATTATCAGGAGATCACTTATGGCGAACACATTGTCGACAACACATGTATGCAACTGGTGATGAATCCGTACCAGTACGACATGCTGGTAATGGAAAATTTATACGGTGACATTATTTCGGATTTGTGCGCCGCCTTTGTGGGCGGATTAGGTTTTGTGCCCAGCGCGAATCTTGGCGATGAATGCGCTATTTTCGAGGCTGTACACGGTTCTGCTCCAGACATTGCAGGAAAGAACCTGGCGAATCCAACGGCTTTGCTTCGTTCTGGGTTGCTGATGCTGCGGCACTTGGGTGAGAACGACGCGTCCACGCAGATTCGCAACGCACTTGAAAAAGTTTACCGGCATCCGGAGAAGCTCACTCGCGATGTCGGCGGCAAGTCCGGTACGTCGGAATTCGCAGAATCGGTAATCGAAGAAATGCGCAATAACAGTGCCGCGCCCGCAACGGCGTAAACCGACCTTTTTGCGGCACTACGGCTCGAGTCACTTGCTCGTAATGCACTGATCGGCGCGTACCTTCCACGCGCGTTCTCCGCAACTGCAAATTCCGCCATTGACTCTGATCCCAGATGAGAGTACATTCCCCACCGTCTGGGGAATCTGGGGGATGAGGCGCACAACACGGCGTGTGGGAGTTGTCTTATTCCAGCTTGGCGGACCTGATTCGCTGGCTGCGATCGAACCGTTTCTTTATAATCTCTTTTGCGATCCCGATATTATCGACTTCCCTTTCGCACGGCTGGGACGTAAAGCTCTGGCGAAACTGATCTCTACCACGCGCGCCCGCAAAGTGCAGCATCACTACGCCGTTATCGGAGGAGGTTCGCCAATTCGCCGCTTCACTGAACAGCAAGCCCAGGCCCTGGAAGTGGAGTTGGGCCGCTATGGCCTCGATGCACGTTGTTTTGTGGCAATGCGCTATTGGCATCCTTTTACCAGCGAAGCCATTGAGCAACTGCGGTTAGAACATTTAGATGAAATCGTACTATTACCTTTGTATCCCCAGCACTCTTCAACTACCACCGGGAGCAGCTTGAATGAATGGCAGCGCCTGTTCCACGACGATATTCCAGTGCGTATCGTCGAAAGTTTCTACCAGCATCCGGCTTACCTTGATGCCCTCATCGAAAAAATTGAAGAAGCGCTAGGCCGATTTCCTTCCCCTCGCAGCCCCGAACTGGTTTTCAGTGCGCACAGTTTGCCGGTGTCTGTCATTGCGAAGGGCGATACTTATCAACGACACATCGAAGAAACGGTGCAGATTCTGATGGAACGTGGAGGATGGTCGAATCCGCACCGTCTTTGCTATCAGAGCAAAGTGGGCGCCAGCAAATGGCTGCAGCCGTCCTTGCACCAGACGCTGCGCGAACTGGCTTCAAAGAAGGTACGTGAGATTTGTGTCGTTCCGGTGGCATTCGTTTCCGATCACGTTGAAACACTCGGAGAGATCAATCACGAAGCGCGCGAAGAAGCGTACAAACTGGGTATAACGCACTTTGAAATGAGCGCGGGGTTGAACGATTCGCCAAAGTTTATATCGGCGCTGGGACAATTAGTTCTAAGAGCTCTCGGCGACGCTTTTCATTCTTATTCATATTTATCGACCGATTCCATGGGGAGTCACCTTGCGGCGGAGTTGCTGGCGGCCGCGAAGGATTAAAGCACTATTTACAAAGCAGGAGGGCACTCATGGTGGTTCCGGAAAGTGATCAGCCGAGCCCGAATCCGATTCCAGACGCGACGCAACCTGCGGCGCGTAACGCGGCAGATGCCACGAAGTACGTAGGCACGCCGGCCGTGGGTACCTCTAAAGCAGCGGCTTCGGCGGGCCTCTCTTCGTCGGGGCCTTCGAATACTGATATTGATCGGCGACGAAGACGACTGGCCTGGGTTGGCGTCACGGCATTCTTGATCGCCTGGTTTGTGGCCTTCTTCCGATTCTTTCTTCCCCGCACTCTTTTCGAACCGAACACAGTTTTCAAGATCGGATATCCCTCGGAGTTCGCGCTGGGAGTCGATACCAAGTTTCAACAGAAATTTCGCATATGGGTCGATCGCACGCCTGACCGGGTATTCGTAATCTATGCGCGCTGCACGCATCTGGGTTGCACTCCTGACTGGAAACCAAGCGAGAACAAATTCAAATGTCCTTGCCACGGCAGCGGGTACGACAGCGAAGGAATTAACTTCGAGGGACCAGCTCCGCGACCCATGGATCGCGCTCACGTCGAACTCGCGCCGGATGGCCAGATCATCGTGGATACTTCGCGCCTGTATCAATGGCCGAAGGGACAGCCCAGCAAGTTTAACGATCCCGGAGCATTTTTGACGGGAGTGTAAAAACAATTGATTCAATGACTCATTCATTCATTGAGTCAATCTTGATTTCAGGACTCATATGGCTGACGAAAATAATCCGAACGGGAAGAACGGCAAAGTGGGAGTGGTAGAGCGCGTTACGGCCGGCGTGAAAGAAGATATCCAGTCGATGAAGGTCGACATCCCCAATAAGGCGAAAGAACAGATCGAGGGGTTGAAAGATCCGACCAAGACTCAGGTCTACACCTCCATTTTCCGCCACAAACACGATGACACGCCTCGCAACCGCGCACTGGGTGTGCTGTCCAACGTGTTTCTTCATCTTCACCCGGCGAAGATCAACCGCGATGCCGTACGTTACAGCTATACCTGGGGCATGGGCGGGATCACGTTTTTCCTTTTCATCGTCCTGACTTACACCGGCGTGCTGCTCATGTTTTACTACCATCCCAGCAAAGTGCAGGCATTCCGCGACGTACTTTATTTGGAGCATGACGTTCCTTTCGGGAAAATTCTGCGCAATATGCACCGCTGGGCGGCTCACCTGATGGTGATCGGGGTGTGGCTGCACATGTTCCGTGTATTTCTGACAGGTTCGTATAAAAAACCACGCGAATTTAACTGGAATATCGGAGTGCTGCTGCTGGTGTTTACATTGTTGCTCTCCTTCACGGGTTATTTGTTGCCGGACGATCAACTGGGATTTTGGGCCGTCACGGTCGGCACAAACATGGCAAGAGCAACCCCCCTGCTAGGTCATGAAGGCCCATTCGGATCGATGCTGGGAATGACGCCTTATAACGATGTGCGCTTCGGACTGCTCGGGGGTTCGATTGTGGATGCGAACGCTTTGCTACGGTCCTACATTTGGCATTGCATTGGAATTCCGATTGTGGCTTCGGTTTTGATGATTGTGCATTTTTGGCGAGTCAGGAAAGATGGCGGGATTTCAGGGCCTGCTCCTGTGATGTTGGAAGCGGAAGCGGATAAGCCACGAAGGGGACCTAAGGCCGCCGGAGAGTAGCCGCGGGCGAATAAAGTAAATTCCTAGCCGGTTCCCTCCGGTTCGGAATGACAAACACTAAGGCGAAGCGAGACCTCATATGGACTGGCGACAACTTTGGGAGATTTGCTCGGCTCCGGACAACGTACCGATCGTAGGCTTGATCCCGCTGCTTGCCTTTTACATTTATCTCGCGTGGAAGCAGGCGCATGCCAACGACCAACTGATCGAACAACTCGAGGGTGATGCCGCCCTTGCCAAGACACATCATCGCAAGACGTGGCCGTTCAAACCCGGCTGGCAGAAGGAAGTTCATGTCTGGCCATTCTTGCTACGGGTTGAGTTTCTCGCCGCCATTATCGTCACCATCATTCTGATGGTATGGTCGATTACCCTGAACGCTCCACTGGAAGAACCCGCCAATCCGAATCTGACCATGAATCCGGCGAAGGCACCATGGTATTTCCTCGGACTGCAGGAGATGCTGGTTTATTTCGATCCGTGGATCGCAGGCGTAGTCATGCCCACCATGATCATCGTTGGCCTGATGGTCGTTCCGTACATCGATACCAATCCATTAGGAAGCGGATATTACACGTGGAAGCAGCGCAAGTTTGCCATCGGTACATTTTTATTCGGTTTCGTCATTCTGTGGATCGCGATGATCATCATCGGAACTTTCATACGCGGCCCTGGGTGGCAGTGGTTCTGGCCGGGGCAAACATGGGATCACAATCGTTTGATCTATGAGGTAAATCGCGATCTGCCGGATATTTTCGGCATCACCTCGAACATGGCGAAGGCAGTTTTCGGGGCAATCGTAGTCGGCGGATATTATCTGCTTGGCGGATTTATTATTTACTCGCTCTTCCGGCGCTACATGGGGAAAGATTTCAAGCGCATGAGCTTGCTGCAATTTTCCATTACTCAATTTCTCTTGCTCAGCATGATCGCGCTGCCCTTAAAGATGGGGCTGCGGCTTTTGTGGCACATCAAGTATGTGTGGATTACGCCCTGGTTCAATGTTTGAAAACGATATTTAGTGGTCGGCGTTAGCCTCTAGCCAACAGGTGCACAAGGCTGGATCCAGCAGCGGGACCGGAAACTAAGGACCGAACTTCGGAGGAAGCAGTGCCCGAACAACCTAATTCCGAGCAGGACCCGATCACAAGCAAATCCTACGCTGCTTATTATCTCATCGCCACTGTGATTCTGATGGCAACCCTGTTTTGGGCGCTGTGGGACGATGCCTGGGGCCAGCGTCCATGGAAAGCCTTTCAAGAGCATTGGAAGCATCGGTACACTGCATTTCTTAACACCGCACATTCAAAATCAGCGACTTCGGAGAAGGACGTTGAGAAAAATCCCGATTATGCGATCCTGAAACAAAATTACGAGCGAGCGTATCAGGATTCAAAGGGGCAAGCGGAAACCGCGCGCAAGCGGCTCGATGATGCCAGCGCGCGCCTGCTCGCAGTTCAGAGCGTGTTCACTGACCGGCGAGCTTACGTGAATGCGTTGACCTACGAACTTGAAACCAGCCAAAGTGATTCCGCGAAGGCGGGTAAACGCAAGGATATCGATAGCTACAAGAGCGAACAAGCCACGGTCGAATTCCCCGATGGAAGCAAGAAGAAGTTTACTTTCCCTCAACTGGAAGAAACTTACAATGAAATCCGCGACGAGCGCACGAAGTTAAGTTTAGAACTGGGTAACGTTTTGAAGCCGGTAACCGCAGCGCGGGCGAAGATGGACGAATTCATCTCCGACCACATGGTGGACCTGACTCCGCAGCAAATCGATGGGCTTAAAAAGAAAGCGACGGAATGGGCGCCAGCAATCGTTCAGATCAACGTCGCCGACGCTAATATCGTGGACCGGTGCGAGTCCTGCCACATGAATACGCGTGAACCCTTGCGAATCACGCCCGCCGCGATGACGGCGAAAGGCGAGAAGAAGCCCGATGAGTACGCTCGGGCGTTCGGAAGCCACTCTCAACCTGAGTTGCTAAGCATTCACGATCCTGAAAAGTTTGGATGTTCGCCTTGCCACCAGGGGAACGGTCGTGCGACCACAAGTATGGAGAAGGCGCACGGGAATTACGAACACTGGTTGTGGCCCCTGTTTCCGAAGGAAAACTCGGAGGCTGGATGCCAAAATTGTCACGCCGCTGATATGGTTCTGGCCAGCGGGGACGTGCAATGGCAGACCATTGACAACGGCAAGGATCTTTTCCGGCAACGCGGCTGCATGGGCTGCCATCGCTACGAAGGCTATGACAAAGAACCGGAAGACTTGAATGCGGTCGGCCAGCAGATCAAGCAGATTGAAACTCAGAAGAAAGACAATCTGAAGGAGGCGGCTTACCTGATGAAGGAGGCCGACGCTGCGGCGTCCAACGAGGAAGCAAATCGGCTCAACGGCCAGGCGGTAGATTTGCGAGTGGCGAACAGCAAGATGGACGGACGTTTGCAACAACTTGACTTTCAATCGCACAACTTGATGCAGGACATGAAGAAGGTCGGGCCGAATTTGAAGGATGTGCGGCTCAAACTAAATAAGAACTGGATTCCCGTGTGGCTGAAAAAGCCTTCGGATTTTCGACCCACCACGAAAATGCCGAACTTCCGTTTGAGCGATCACCAAATCCAGGCGATCTCGGCATATATCTGGCAATCGGGGCTTACCGATCCACTCCCTCAACACAAGCCCGGCAACGCCGCACATGGCAAAGAATTATTTGAAACTCGTGGATGCCTCGCCTGCCACTCGATTGGCGAAGGCGATCAGATGCGGGGAGGAACCTTCGCTGCAAACCTGACTCGGGTTGGCGAAAAAGCGAATTACGATTATCTGGTGCGGTGGATTCACAACGCGCGCCAGCGCACACGGCCTTATTGCCCATACGAAAAAAAGGATATTGGTCCGGAAGATTACGCAAAGAAGGGACTTCCTTACCAGTTCGATCTTGAGCACAGCCAGTGCCCGAACGACGGCCATGAGTTGCAAGTGCAGAACATGACGGTAATGCCAAGTCTGCGGCTGAGTCCCGAGGATGCGGAAGACATCGCGACCTATTTAATGACGCAGAAGAAGCAGGAACCTTCGGCCTACGCGGATGCGGCATTTATGGACGATCCCAACTTGAAGGCCGAGGGCAAGAAGTGGGTACGTCACTTTGGCTGCTCCGGATGCCACGAGATCGCGGGATTTGAGGATGAGGGACGCATCGGCACTGAGCTGACTTATGAGGGCAGCAAACCAATCGAGCGCTTGGACTTCGCATTGTTTACCGAGGCTGCGCAGCGCGGCGGAAGCGATGCAGAGCCGATCAAGGATAAAGAAGATCTTTCTCGTTTGCCCGATGGTCCGGCAAAAGCACCCTGGTACGACCACAAAGGATTTTTCGAGCAC
>Ga0182015_10000357_pt1 | contig 65299 bp, 58 predicted proteins | sample 712P3MmetaG_FD_120478 | JGI IMG/M metagenome (GOLD analysis project Ga0182015, IMG submission 120478) | Permafrost microbial communities from Stordalen Mire, Sweden - 712P3M metaG | ecosystem: Environmental > Terrestrial > Soil > Wetlands > Permafrost | place: Sweden: Stordalen | collected...
CAGCGGGATTCGACGCCTGGACTTATCGGTCTTGGTGGTCTTGACCGTAAAGCCCTCAGAGGTCTGTCCGTAGCTCTTGGAGATGCTGATGGCCGGTCGGTCGCACACGTCCACGTCCGACCACCGGAGGGCGCACAACTCACCACGACGGGCTCCAGTGCCAAATGCGAGCATCAGCGACAGACGCCTAGATTGGATCTTTCCTCTTCTGTCCCACTCGCCTGCGACATCAAGCATCCGCCCGATCTCATCGACCGATGGAATCCGCTGTGTTGTCTCAGTCAGAGATGGCACGAAGGCGTCGAGTGCCACGTTCACTGGGAGCCGTCCGGGATACCGCTTTCGGCCGAAGTTGAGCACGGCCCGGATGATTGCGTGGTAGTGGCGAACCGTACGGGTGGACACTTGCTTGCCCCACTCGGCGTAAGCCTCAGACAGCTCGACGGCCGTTAGTACCGCCACCGGGCGACCGGCGAAGCGGGCGATGCGGCCTTCTATCTTCGCACGCTCCTCCATGATCGCTTTGGGCGATCCGCCTCTAGCCTTCCGAGCTTCGAGCCACTCCTCTGCCAGTTGCCCGAACGTGAGGCCCGCCACCCGACCATCTACCTCCGCCGCTGTGCGAGCCGACGAAAGCTCGGGGATCAACGTTCGGAGAACGTAGTTGCGAGCGTCTGCTTCGGACCTGGCCGAAATCACCCTGCCCACCGGCTTGCGAGCGACAGGGTCGTACACCTGAACCCGCCACTTCCCCGGCTGAACAACACCCTTGACTTTGTAGGGCTTGATCGAGCCACTACCTCTTGCCACCTGCACTGCCTCCCGTTCGGTGTCCGGTCGAACACTCAGGGAGATCTTAGCTCGTGCTAACTCAGGACAGTGCATCGGGCAGTGTTTATCGAGGCCAATAGCCTAAAGCCGACAGCTTTCAAGACCGTCGCATTCGTCCGCTCTGCCATCCCTCCGAGCTGGGATTTTGTTGTTCAGCTCGATCGCTATCCCATAGCGCATTCCACAATTTCTGATGCGTCCGGGCGTGGCAAGGATACGGGAGCGGAGCCCCGGCGTTTGGAAGGTGAGCGTCTCTACCGGTCCGCGACCCGCCGACCCGGCGTTACGGCCAGCTGAGCAGGACCGTCCGCGGTTCGAAACGAACCGCTCATCGAGTCGCTGCAGAGCTGCTCACGGAAGTGACGCTGAGCGCCGGGATTCCCGCCTAGGGGTCCGTCAGCCAGCTTCTGGACGCGTTCCTCGATCACGCGCGCGCACGGGCTCGCGCCGAAGACGATACTCGGGTATGGCCTCTTGGCCAGACAGGCCACGGCTGAGTTCGGCGGAGTCGAGCTTCGCAAGCTCACGGCCGCGAGGCTCGACTCGTACTACCGCGCACTGATCGTGCGCGGACTGTCGCCCACCACAGTTGGGCATCACCACGCCTTCCTCCGCTCGGCACTGCGCCAGGCGGTCCGCTGGGGTTGGATAGTCCGGTCGCCAGCCGACGCCGCGACTCCGCCACGCGCGGCCGCGACCGAATCGGCAGCACCGAGCGTCGAGGAGGTGCGTGGGTTGCTGGCGGCAGCGGAGTCGTACAACCCGCACCTGGCGTCCATGCTCTGGGTTGTCGCTACCACCGGAATGCGACGCGGAGAACTGTGCGGCCTCCGGTGGTCGGACACGGACTTCGGCGGAGGCACGCTGACGGTGCGGACATCCATCTCGGACCTGCCAGGTCGGGTAGAAGTGCGTCCGACGAAGTCCCGATGTGTTCGCCGCATCGCGATCGACGCCGGCACCGTGATGGTTCTCGAGCAGCAGCGACGTGCCGCTACGGAGCGTTGCTGTGCCTTCGGAGTGAACCTCGGAGACAACGCCTACGTATGGTCGCAGGAGGCCGCCCACGGCTATCCATGGAGACCGGACCGCGTGACGCATGCGTTCGGAGCGGTCCGTGCTCGCGCTGGCCTGCCACAGATCCGGTTCCACCATTTGCGGCACTTTGCCGCCACCATGACGCACTCGGTGCCACCATCGCACTCGGCGACATCTGCGTGTTGCAAGGGCGCCTCCGGGATGCGTTGCGCACCTACCAGGAGTCCTTGGAGCTTGTACCTGAGCGGAGTAGATCCCTCGTGCGAGGAACCGCCGACATGCACGTGGGAATGGCCGAGATCTTCCTCGAACGACTCGAGTTGGAGGAAGCCAACCAGCATCTTCAGAAGGCGCAGGAGCTCGGCGAGTACGCCGGAACGCCGCAGTTCCCATACCGCTGGCGCGTTGCCACAGCACGAGTGCGGGCAGTCGAAGGAGATCTGGACGACGCTCTGGAGCTCATCGTCGCAGCCGAGCACTTTTATGTCACCGACTTCTTTCCCAATGTCCGACCGGTCGCGGCGGTTAAGGCTCGGCTGTGGATCGCCAACTCGCAGCTGCGAGAGGCGTTCGGCCGGGCTCGCCAAGCTGGCCTGTCCGTAGATAACGACCTCAGCCACTTGCGCGGGTACGAGCACGTCACGCTGGCAAGGCTGCTATTGGCTCGCGCGACGGCGGACCGCACGGGAGCCTCGGTTCGCGATGCGCTCGTTCTGCTTGGGCGCCTCCTTCAGGACGCTCTTGCGGGAGCCAGGGGCGGAAGTGTGATCGAGATCCTGGCGCTCGAGGCGCTCGCGCTCCAGGCCCACGGTGACACCACCGCCGCGCTCGGCTCCCTGGAACGCGCGCTCACGGAGGCGGAGCCCGAAGGCCCCGTGCGGCTCTTCATCGGCGAGGGACAGCCAATGGCGACGCTGCTGAAGGAGGCTGCAAGGCGCGAAATCGTCCCTGCCTACATCGACGAGCTCGTGGCGGCAGGAGCGGGACCCGCGGTCAGGGCGCCGATGAAGCACGGCCTGATCGAGGCGGTCAGCGAGCGTGAACTGGAGGTGCTTCGGCTTCTTGGCTCCGACCTGAGCGGGCCAGATATCGCGCGCGAACTGTTGGTTTCGATAAACACCCTGCGGACTCACACGAAGAGCATCTACACCAAGCTCGGCGTGAACAACCGTCGGGCAGCGGTCCGGCGAGCCCAGGAGCTCGATCTCTTTTCGAGATCTCGCCAGCGCTAGACGAGTTCGCGGACCAACCAATGAGTCCAGATACGCCGCCCCGGCGGTCAGAACGACAAGAAGGTTGTTCGACCTTTAGTGTTCAACAACTTATGAGTTGTTTTTACAAATCCCTTTGATAATCTAGAGGGTATGAAGAAAGCCGACACAGCGAAGAGAACTCGAGACGGCCTGGATCGCAAGTACCGCAGCGGTTTGGTTGATGATATCCGCGCACGCCCGACTTCGGGATGGATTCGGGCGGTGCGAACTGGCCTTGGTATGAGCCAGAGGGCGCTCGGGGAGCGTCTTGGGGTGTCCCAGGTCGCGATCGACAAGCTCGAACACAGCGAAGCCGCCAGCACGATCTCGCTGGCAAGACTGGAGAACGTAGCAGCGGCCCTCGGGTGCAGGCTCGTGTACGCGCTCGTCCCCAACACCTCCCTCGACGACATCGTGCGCCGTCAGGCGACAGACGTAGCGGCAGACCGCCTCAGCTACATCGGAACGTCCAGCGCCCTCGAGTCCCAGGAGGTCGATCCGGATACGCGTGCGGAATTATTGGCCGATTACGCCGAGGGAGTGATCGCTCGCAACACCCTGTGGCGTCCGGAGTGAGTCACCCGACCGGGTCACCCTTCGGTCCCGACCCCGTCGGGGCCACACCGCTCTCGGAGGAGGCCTTGAAGGGCGCCATCCCGCTTGACATGACAACCCGAGGCGACCTCAACCGCTACGAGCGGCAGAACATCGGCGACGCCCTGCCGTGGGCATTGCGGTACGCCCGCCTCCAAGGTCCGAGCGAGGTGCTCGACTTCGCCTTCCTCTTCCGCCTGCACCGGCGGATGTTCGGCCAGGTCTGGACCTGGGCGGGCACGCAGCGACGACGCGAAACGAACGTCGGAGTCGACCCGGCTCAAATCGCGTCGAGGACCAAACAAGCTCTCGACGACGCGCTGTACTGGCATGAAAACGCCACCTTTGAGGTCGACGAGTTGTCCGTTCGTATCCACTTCCGCCTCGTGGACATCCATCCTTTCCCGAATGGCAACGGCCGCTGCACCCGCCTCGTCGCAGATCTCTACCGACACTCAATCGGCTCGCCCTTCCTGCCCTGGGGCGGGGTAGCGGCCAGCGTGGACCGCGGAGGCGCAGCCCGAACGAGGTACATCGCTGCGATCATCGAGGCGACGAAAGGAGACCTCCAGCCACTCGTCGACTTCGCCCGAAGCGAGGAGCCACCGGCGCTCGCTACGCCGTAGCACGCGACGCAACCTCGTCTTGCCCCCCAGACGCCGGAGGATATTTTCAAGACCGTCGCATTCGACCGCCATGCCATCCCTCCGAGCTGGGGTCGCGCCTTCGGTTCCACCAACCATCCCGAATACGTCTCATAGCTCTAAAGCGAGATCGCAGAGCAGCGTCCGCGCTGAGCGGGACGCGGCGAACCGGTACGTTTCGGCCATGGGCTTTATCTTCCGCAAGTTCCGCGTATTCCTCCGGCAACGGCGGGAGCGCCGCAACAGAGCACGAGGTCGCTGAGCAAGGCAGCACATCGCCGGCTGCGATACTCCTCGCGTGGCTCGCAAGCAACGACAGATCGAACGAGTGGAGTTCACCGTCGATGAGCTGACGCAAATCGTCGCGCGCATGGCGCGGCTCGCCGGAGCCGGCGATGGCTGGATCAACTTGATACCCAGAATGACCGATGATGACGAGAGGCCGACCTCACTCGGGTTCTTCGCGTTGTTCGGTGGCGGTACCGGCGTCACGATGTGCACCTGGATCCCCGGGGACGACCACCAACCTGAACGGAACCAGACAAACCTCGGCATCTCGCACACGACCGGTCGACGCGCCGTCGCCGAGCTGCATTCACTTGCCGTTCCCGTTCCGGAGACCTGGATCGTCGACCAGGATCACCCTCGTCGAGGACTGATCTTGCGCGTTCCTGCCGACGAACCCCATGAGCAGGTGCTCTTGTGGGCACTGCGGGCAGTCGCTGCGCTGAGCGCTCCCGGTCCTATCAGACGATGGCGGGCCGACATCTACCTCCCGGCTACGGCCTGACACTCATGTTGGCGGTGGTCTCCACCATCCTGGCAGTGACCGCGCCCCCCTCGTCCAGTTGGTGACCTACCAGCCGGCCAGCCGCTACCGGGCGTTCCAGCGGTAGGAGCCTGGCGATCCTCCTCGGCGCGGCCGTCATCCTGTCTGGTGCGTGCACCAGTGGGTCCGCCGCCGTCTCACCTGCGGGCGCCGGACAGGGGGCGGGGGGCTAACGAGGTGTCTCCGGACCGGGCACGAAGGAAGGACCGTGACCGGGGATCACCCGGTCGGCCAGCGCCAGCACTCGCTCACGTTGTGAGCGCAGCAGGTCCCGATCGGAGGCGTAGGGATCCTCGGCCGGGCCCTCACCGGTCCACCACAAGTGCGTGAGCGCGACGATGCCGTCTCGTGTGCCGACCAACACCGTCAGATCCTGCGGCGTGTGCCCGGGAGTCGCCAGCAGCCGTACCGACGGGGAGAGGTTCACGCCGTCTGCCTCACGCGACTCCCAGTTGTCGCCGGTGTAGACGGCTTGGTAGTCGTGCACCGGCACTTCGCCGAACAGGGCGACGTTGACCGTGTGGTCGGGATGGTGGTGGCTGAGCACGACGTCGGTGACGTCACCGGGCGACACGCCGGACAACGCGAGCGGATCGAGGATCGCCGATCGCGACGGCACCATCCCGGGGTCGTGGATGATCACCCGGTCCCCGTCGCGGATGAGGCTCACCGTACCTGCGACGCGGTCGTCGGCGTAGCCGGTGAACAGCACGTCGAGCCGAGCCGTGCGAGCGAGGCCGGCGGCGTCGGCGTCCATTGCCGTCACCCTACCTGGGCCGGGCAACAAGACGTCAAACCCCGAGGCGCCCCCTCGCCGTCCGCTCGAACAAGCGGTGCGGCACCAGGCGTTTGGCCAGAACTCCGACGCGCTCGTCGAAGCTTCCGACGGTGACGCGCCGGGGAGGGTGGCGCGCCTCCAGGACACGTTGCACGACGCCGGCGACCGCATCGGGCGTTGCGCCGGCCGTTTCCTGCTTCTCCATCTGCGCAGCAGCCCTGCGTCCCGCATGGCGGTACGGATCGTTGCCCTCCGGCGGTGCAGCACCGCGCCGGCCGGAGGCGAAGAGCCCGCTCCGCACGTTGCCCGGCTCGACAAGCGTGACGTCGATCCCGAAGGGCGCCACCTCGTAGGCGAGCGCCTCGCCGAACCCCTCCATCGCGAACTTGGTGGCGCTGTAGAAGGCGTGAAAGGGCAGCCCGATCACTCCCGCCATGGAGCTCATGAGGACGATCCGGCCGCTGCCTTGGGCCCGCATGACGGGGAGCGCCGCTTGAACAAGCCGGACGGCCCCCCAGAAGTTCGTCTCGAATTGGTCCTTCGCCTCGGCAATCGGGGTCTGCTCGACCGCGCCGGCGAGCGCCCACCCCGCGCACGCGACGAGCCCGTCGAGACTCCCGTGCTGCTCGAGCACCCCGGCGACGCCCGCGCGGACGGAGCCGTCACGATCGACGTCCATGACGATTCCCGGCCATCCGCCGGAGGACATACCACGCCGGCTCGCCCCGACGACGGTCCAACGGGCTCGGTCGAGCTGTTCCGCACACGCACGGCCGATGCCGGCCGAGGCTCCCGTGATGAGCACGACCTTTCCCATGAGCTCCCCCTGTGCCGGTGACGTTCCCGGTCTAGTGCGACCGCTCTTCAGCAAGCCCGATGCGCGAGCGCAGCCCCGACATCCAGGCGTCCGCTTCGGCGCGCGCCGCCGCGATCTGCTCGCGGCGCTCGGGGGCCCGCTCCCCGAACACGGGGTAGGAGCCCAGGATCTTGACCGCGGCGAGCTCCATGTGCAGCTCCTTCAGGCAGTCGCCGACGACCTCGTCGCTGAGGTGACCCTCGAGCTCGATGACAAAGCAGTAGTCGCCGAGGCCGAGCTTGGTCGGTCGTGACTCGATCTTGGTGAGGTTCAGGCTCCGCGCCGCAAACTGGCCGAGGATCTGGTGCAGGCTGCCGGGCCGGTCGGCCTGCTGGAAGCAGACCAGGCTCGTGCGGTCGTGCCCGGTCGGCGGTGGCAGGATGTCGCGCGCCACCAAGACGAAACGGGTCTGGTTGTCCTCATGATCCTCCACCCCCTCCACGATCGTCTCGAGCCCATAGAGCCGGCCCGCCAACGCGGGGCCGATGGCGGCGGTCCCGTCAGGCGCTGCCTCGCCGACGAGGCGGGCCGCCTCGGCGGTCGACGTCGCAGCCACCACCTCGGCGCCCCGCAGCCGGTCCTGCAGGAACCGCCGCGACTGGGCGAGGGCGACCGGGATCGAGACGACCCGGCGGATGGCTGCGAGCTCGGTGCCTGCAGGCGCGAGGAGGTGGAGATGGACGTCGAGCACGTATTCGAGCTGGATGTACAGCTCGACGTCGAAGACGAGGTGATCGAGGGTCGCGCTGACCGTGCCCTCGATCGAGTTCTCGATCGGGACGAAGGCGGCATCCACCTCCCGATGGTTCGCCGCGTCGAGCGCGTCGCCGATGGTCGCCATGGCGATCGGCTCGGCACCGGACAGCTCCGGGATCGAGAGGAGTGCCTCTTCGCTGAAGGTGCCCGCCGGCCCGAGAAACGCGATCCGTCGCCAAGTCTGCGCCATCGCCGCCATGCGGGCAGGATAGTGATGCCAATGGACGAGCTCGAACTCCGGGGATTGATCGACGACCTGAGGTCGGGCGCGTGCGCCCCCGACGACGCCGTGAGGAGGCTGAGGCGGCTGCCGTTCGCGGAGCTGGGTTTTGCGAAGGTCGATCATCACCGGGCCCTCCGCCAGGGGCTGCCGGAGGCCGTCTACGGCCCCGGCAAGACGCCGGCGCAGTGCGCCGCGATCGTCACGGAGCTGCTGACCGGCAGCGGCGGGGGCCCGGTGCTGCTGACTCGGGCGGACGAGGAGCAGGTCGCCGCGTCGCTCGAGGCCTCGCCCGGGGGTCTCCGGACGCCGGCGGTCGCGGAGTCGGGCCGCCTCACCACCGTCGTCTGGCGCCAACAGCCGGACCGGCCTGGGCGCCTGCTTGTCTGCACGGCCGGAACGGCCGACCTGCCGATCGCCGAGGAGTGCCTGGCCGTGCTCCGCGGGTTCGGCTTTCGTCCCACGCTGCTCGACGACTGCGGCGTGGCCGGCATCCATCGCCTCTTCGCGTCGATCGAGGAGATCACCGATGCCGATGCGATCGTCGTGGTGGCCGGGATGGAGGGTGCTCTGGCGAGCCTCGTGGCCGGGCTGAGCCCGGCGCCGGTGATCGCCGTGCCGACCAGCGTCGGCTACGGCTCCTCACTGCAGGGGGTGACGGCGCTGCTCGCCATGCACGCCTCCTGCGCGGCGGGGATGACCGTCGTCGGTATCGACAACGGCTTCGGTGCCGCGTGCGCGGTGGCGAGGATGCTCCGGTGACGGGAGCAACCAGCGGGCGCCTCGCCTGGTTCCACTGCTTCGCCGGCATCGCAGGCGACATGGCACTGGGCAGCCTCGTCGACGCCGGAGCCGATCTCCGTGAGCTGGAACGCCTGCTCGATCGCCTCCCGATCGGCGGGTGGTCGCTCGACTTCGAGCCGGTGCTGCGCAACGGCATCGCTGCCACCCGGGCGATCGTCGGGGCCCGTGGTGACGGTGTCGTCCGCACGTTTCCGCACGTGATGGGCATCCTCGAGGAGGCCCGGCTCCCCGACGGGGTGCGCGATCGCGCGGTTGCGGCGTTCTCCCTCCTCGCCGAGGTCGAGGGCCGGCTCCACCGCCGGCCGCCGTCACAGGTGCACTTCCACGAGGTCGGTGGGCACGACGCGATCGTCGACATCGTCGGCACCGCGTCCGCCCTCGAGCTCCTCGGAGTGACCGTCGTCTCCGCCAGCCCCGTCGCCACCGGGCTCGGGATGGTCCGCAGTGCTCACGGGATGCTCCCCAACCCGGCGCCGGCCGTCGTCGAGCTGCTGGAGGGGATCCCGACCGAGGGGCGGGACGTCAGCGTAGAGCTGACGACCCCGACCGGGGCCGCCATGCTCGCCGCCTGGGGCACGACCTTCGGACCGATGCCGGCGATGACCATCGAAGCCTCCGGTTTCGGAGCCGGGGCAGGGGAGATGGACGACCTGCCGAACTGCACCCAGGTCGTGATCGGCCTTCCGGCAGCGTCGGTCCGTGCCTCTTCGTTCGGCGAGGGCCAAGAGCTCGTCCAGCTCGAGGCGAATCTCGACGACGTGACCGGCGAGACCCTCGCCCACGCCGTCGCGTCGCTGATCGACGACGGTGCCCTCGATGCCTGGGTCACACCGGTACTCATGAAGAAGGGCAGACCGGGCCACGTCCTGAGCGCTCTTTGCGACCCGGCCCTCGTCGGTGACATCCGCCGTCGCCTCGAGCGCGAGACGGGCAGCCTCGGGGTGCGGGCGCACAGCGTCGAGCGCTGGGCCGCGCGACGCGAGCTTCTCGAGGTCGAGGTCGACGGTTACCCGATGCGGGTGAAGGTCAGCCCTGGCCGGGTCAAAGTGGAGCATGCCGACGCGGCCCGTGTCGCCTTGCGGACGGGACGGCCGGTCCGCGAGGTCGCGGCGCGCGCCGAGGCCGCCTGGCGGCAAAAGGTCGACGCCTCGGATCCGCCCGATCCCGGCCCTGGATCAGGCAGCCCGATCACCCCGCTGCGACCTTGATCATCACCATGTCCGTCTTGCCCACGCCGCCCGTCGGCGCCGTCGTCACCGGTGCGCGGGGCAGGCGGCCGGTTCCGACCGAGGCCCAGAGCGTGTAGGCGTCCCCGGACACGACGGCCAGCGTCGGCAGGGTGACTTCGACGGACGCCCCCGGAACGAGACGACCGATGCGCACCGACGCCGTGTGCGTCGCGGGCCTCGGCTTCCGGTTCCGGCCGCTCGGTGGCTCCGCGACGACTGATCCCGAGGCCCAGATGCCCGAGATCGCGACGTTGCCCGCGTTCGCGACGACGAGGACGACCGAGACCTGCTTGGTCGGCGGCAGGACCGAGGTCGACCCCGCCGGCGGGACCTGCAGCGTCGTGGTGGTCGTGGAGGTGGACGTGGACGTTGTGGTGGACGTGGAGGTCGAGGTCGTCGTCGACGACGTCGATGCTCCGGGGAGGGTCGTCGACGTCGTCGTGCTCGTAGACGTCGTGGTGGAGGTCGACGTGGAGGTCGTCGACGTGGTGGTCGTCGTCGTCGGCAGGCCGGTGATCCGGACCACGGGAGGCTGCACCGTCACGGCGACGATCGTGAGGTCCTCGCGGACCTGCAGCTTGGGCATGCTCGACAGCAGGGCGACCCAGGTCGTCACCGACGCCGCGCTCCACGCGGGCGGGTCGCCGACCCAGCGCGAAGCGGGGAGGCGGCCCCGGCCGCTGGCGGAGGGCAGGGAGAGCACGAAGGAGCGGTAGTCGTCGTCGCCGCGCATCAGCTCTCTGCCTGCCCCGACAATGAGAGCGGCGGCTCTGCTGCGTGCCTGCACGGCGCTCGGCCCCGTCGCGAGGGCGATGCCCCCCGTGAGCATGCGGGCGCCGTCGGCGCGCGCCGCCAGCGTGGCCTCGAGCAGGTGCTGCGCCCGAGCCGTCGGTGCCGGGATTCCCAGCGTCTGCAGTTGCGTCAGATTGTCCGAGGTGCCGGCGACCAGGCGCCCGAGAGCTCCTACGAGGCCGACGCGGTCGAGCGAGGCGGCGTCGTCACGAACGAGATGCATCGTCGAGGCGAGCATGATCGACTCGTCGATGACCGGGATGACCTCGACGACATAGGTCTGGGCCGAGACCACAGCGGCCCGGCGACCGGAGTCGACGACGTCGGCGGCGACCTCGGCGATGACGAGGACGAGCACCACCAACGCGGCGAGCACGACGGCCGTACGTCGTTTCGACCGGCGAGCGGACGCGAGTCCCCGGCGTCGCCAGCCTGCGATCATTGCCGAAGAAGCTACCTCTTGAGCGGGGGTGACCAGCCTTTGTTCACGCCCGGCTCACTCTCCTACGGCGCCTCCGGCGACACTCACCTGGCTCTTGGTCGACCGCCAGTTGACCGTCGGCCGGATGGCCTCGAAGTTCACCCGGTCCTTGTGGCGCTTGGCGGTCTCCACGAGCACCTCGATCGTGGAGTCCTCGAGGAGGTGAGGCTTGAGGCCGAGTGCCGGCAACTTCGTCGTCACGGCGTGGTAATAGTGCTCTTCTTTCTCCACCCGGGGGTCGGGAACCGTGTCGATGGTGACTTCGCCGCCGGAGACCTTCGCGGTCCGCTCTGCGAGGTCGCGTACCGAGAAGGACTCGGTGAACTGGTTGAACACTCGGAACTCGCCGGCATCTGCCGGGTTCAAGCAGGCAAGCTCGACGCAGGCGAGGGTGTCGCGGATGTCGAGCATCGCCCGCGTCTGGCCGCCCTTGCCGTAGACGGTGAGCGGGTAGCCCACTGCCGCCTGAACCGCAAAACGGTTCAGGACCGTCCCGAACACGCCGTCGTAGTCGAAGCGGGTCAACAGGTCGCGGTGCAGGGTCGTCTCGGGCGTCTCCTGGCCGTAGACGATGCCCTGGTTCAAGTCGGTGGACCGAATGCCCCAGATGCGACAGGCGAACTGGATGTTGGCGCTGTCGTGCACTTTGGACAAGTGGTAGAACGAGTTGGGCGACTTCGGGTACGGCAGGATGTCGGTGCGGCCCTTGTGGGTGATCTCGATGAAGCCCTCTTCGATGTCGATGTTCGGCGTTCCGTACTCACCCATCGTCCCGAGCTTGACGAGATGGATCGAAGGGTCGATCTCTGCGATCGCGTAGAGCAGGTTCAAGGTGCCGACGACGTTGTTCACCTGGGTGTAGACGGCGTGCTCGCGGTCGATCATCGAATATGGGGCGGATCGCTGCTCGGCGAAGTGGACCACGGCTTCCGGGGCGAATTCACGGATGGTCTGTTCGACGAACACGTGGTCGGTGAGGTCGCCGATGAACGGCTGGACCGTGTGGCCCGACACTTCCTTCCAGGTCGCCACGCGCCTTTGGAGCTGGCGGATCGGCACCAGGCTGTCGACTCCCATCTCGTTGTCGTACTGGCGCCGCGCGAAACTGTCGACGACGCCGACGTCGTGGCTCCGCGCCGACAGGTGCAGCGCAGTTGGCCAGCCGAGATACCCGTCCCCACCGAGTACGAGAATCCTCATCGGTTCATTCTTCTCCTTGTTGATCGCGAGGCTCTTCCCTAGCGAGTTCGCGTGATTAGCCCGGAAGCGTGATGTCCGAACGCGGCAAATGGCACTCTGAAAGCCACGAACCCGACTCTCGGGAGGCCGGGTGAGTCACTCCCAAACGAAGCGCGGAGCGAGTTTATCGGGACTCGCCCCCACAGGGGCAACTTTCGGTCGATACCCTGTGTCCATCTCGCCATCCCGGCGAGCTGTGGGGCCGGGCCTCGGGAGCCTCTGCAGTGGACAAGCGCTTGTACCTCGACGTCAATCGCCTTGCCACGCGCACCGCGTGGGCTCACGGCGCCGTCGCCTTCCTCGCCCGCCCCTCGGCCCTGGCCATCCTCGCCGTCCTCCTCGTGCTCGCCATGGTGCGGGCCCGCACGGGCGGCCTCGGCGGCAGTGACCTCGACCAGATGGCGGCGCTGCTCTGGACGGTCATCGCCAGCGGGCTCGCCTTGGCGGTGTCGCTCCCGGTCGTCCACCTCGTCGGGCGGGCCCGGCCGTTTGTCGCGATGCCGCAGGCGACCGTGTTGATCTCGCGGCCGACCGGATTCGGATTTCCGGACGAGCACGCCGTCATCGCAGGTGCGGTCGCCGCCGGCTTGTGGCTCTGCCGGGCATGGCTGATCGCGGCGCTCGCGACACTGTGGGCGGTGCTCATCGCGTTCGCCGGCGTCTACGCCGGCACCGCCTACCCCGGCGATGCCCTCGCCGGCCTGCTACTCGGAGCGCTCGTGAGCCTTGTGCTCTATCCCTTCGCGATCGTGCTCCTGCGTGCGCTGCTGCACGCGGTCGCACAGTCGCCTCTGAAGGTCCTCGTCGGAGGGGGCCACCACGGACGGACGGTCGGCTCCGGCCCGGCCGCCCACCCGGAGCCGGTCGGCGAGAGTGGCGCGGTCCGCATCCTGAGCTCGAACGAGGTGGCCACGGTTCGAATCCTGCCCCGAGAAGAGACCGATGCCGCTGCCGCCGCGAGCCCGCCGGCGCACGAGACCGGTTCGAGCACGGCGGGATACTGACCCAAGCTGGTCATCGGCCCATCGCGGCGCGATGCTCGCGGGGAGTGCCGGTGTGGCGCAGATGGAAGCGCAGGCGACTTGTAATCGTCAGGTCGTGGGTTCGAGTCCCACCACCGGCTCGAATTTTCGATTCGATCAGAATAACCGCCGGCGACCATGAAGCCGCCCGCCGATCAGCAGTTCTTGACGTCGTAGGGCTCGGACTGGGTGTTGTAGATCGGCGTCTCGCCGGTGGGAGTCGGCGCGACGGTGGTCACGGTCGTCTGCTTTCCGGGCCTGGTGGTCGTCGTGCTCGTGCTGGCGCCCGACGGCCGGGTCGTCGTCGTCGGCACCTTCGTCGTGCTCGTGCCGAACGCCAGGAAGCCCTTGATCATCACATCGTCGGCCGCAGCCGCCGGAAGCAGGGCCTCTACAGCCCCACCGTCAGTGATGTAGGGGCCGACGGTCGGAAGCGTCTCGGTCTTGAGCGATCCGGGCGGAAAGTTGTGGAACTCCTTCGCCAGGCTGACCAGGGTGCCTTCGGTGAGGGTCTGGTCGATCGTGAGGTTGCGGGCCGCGGCGCTGATGAAGTCGTTCAGGGCGAAGGGGTTGGTGATCTCCGCGTTCAACTGGTGGATGACCGCCCGGAAGAAGGTCTGCTGGTTGCGAATCCTCGTGAAGTCGCTGTAGGGGTCGTTGTTCCAGACGCCCGGGCTGGCCTCCCACTGGATGTTCCGGCTGCGCACCAAGGCGAGGGCCCGCCCGCCGTGGACGATCTGGCATCCGGTCGTCAGGGTGTCGAGGCCGGACTCGCTGTCCCTGATCGGGTAGGGGAAGTCCAGGTGGATGCCGCCGATGGCGTCGACCATGTTCTGCAACCCGATGAAATTCACGTCGACGTAGTAGTTGATCGGGATGTGGAAGTCCTGCTCGATCGTCTGCACGAGCAGCGACGGCCCGTTGTTGAACGCAGCGTTGATCCGGTTCTCCCCCGAGATGTACGGCACGTGGCCGGGAATCGCCACCCAGGTGTCGCGCGGTATCGACATCATCTCGATGTGGTGGGTGGCCGGCACCACCCGGACGAGAATGGTGACGTCGCTTCGCTGACCTCCAGAGGCCGAGTCCTTACAGTCCCCGGCCTGTGAATAGGCGATGCACTCGCCCTGCGTGTCGACGAACGCACGCGAGTCCGAACCGACCAGCAGGACCGTGAACGGCGGAGCGGGCTTGCCGGGCTTGGCACGCGGGACCGGCTGGAGATGGTGCACGGTCACTTTCTTGATCTTGTGGAACTGGTAGCTCAGGTAGAAGTACCCGCCCAAGCCGAGCGCGACGACGAGGAGCACGACGACCCCGCTCCCGATCATGACGCGCCGCGGCCAGCGCCTCCGCCTGGCGGGGCGAGCTCGTCGGTTACGCGACTTGGCGGGGGCCTCGTCGCCGGCCGGAACGTCGGACACGAGCCACAGGTTAACGCCCCTCCGTTAAGGTCTCGTGAAGAGCGAGCCGTCCGATTGCCCCAAGCTCCCGCCGGTGCGACAACCGCCCGAGCGGCGCGTGGCCGAAGCTCAGCGATAGTCGCGAGGTATGCGGAAGATCCCGCCCCGAGGCCGGCCGTCCCGGGTCGGGACCGATGCCGCCGTCTCCGCCTCCGTGGCCGCGCCGTTGCCCGTGGCCGGGCCGGTGGCCATCGCCGGGACGAGCTCGATGCCCTCGTCGAGAGGGAACGGGTCCGTCTCGAGGAGGCCCTCGTCACCCGGTCGTTCCTCACTCCGGACCGTCGAGTAGCCGCCGTCGGCGGAACGCATGACGACGTTCGCACGCTTGCGCTTCCCGGCGTTGGGCACCTCCTGCAGCTCCTTGCAGATCCGGTAGGTGACCGGGAACACGATCGCCGGCACCACGAACACGAGGACGCGGAACGACGTCAGGACGACGTTGAGCGAGATCGAGAGGTAGTTCGCCAGGACGTCGGTGGCGCTCGCCCCGAACAGGACGAAATAGAACGAGAACACCGCCGCGCCGAACGCGGTGCGTTTCGGCCGGTCCCGCGGCCGGTCGAGGATCTGATGTTCAGCGGTGTCCTTGGTCAGCTTGGCTTCGATGAACGGCCACATCTGCAGGACTCCGAAGGTGATGCCCGGCATGAGTATCGCCGGGAAGAACGCGTTCGGGATCATGTGTCCCCACCCGACGATCTCCCAGCTCGGCATGATCCGCAGCGCCCCGTCGAGCCAGCCCATGTACCAGTCCGGTTGCACCGCGTAGCTCACCTTGTACGGCACGTACTGGCCGTAGAGCCAGATGGGGTTGATCTGGAACAGCGCGCTCAAAAGGCCGGTGACGGCGGTGGTGAGGAACATGAATCCCGTCGTCTTGGCGATGAAGGTCGGCCACATCGGCACGCCGACCACGTTCCTGGGTTTGTGCCCGCGCCCGGGGAACTGGGTGTGCTTCTGACGGACGAGCAGTCCGAGATGGGTGCCGATGAGCAGCGCGATGATCGCCGGCAGGACCAGCACGTGCAGGATGAAGAACCTCGGGATGATCGCGTCGCCGGGAAAGTTGCCGCCGAAGAGGAAGAAGGCGGTGTAGCTGCCGATGAGCGGTATCGACTCCACGATCGAGAAGGCGATGCGGATGCCCGTCCCGGAGACGAGGTCGTCGGGGAGCGAGTAGCCGAGGAAGCCGTTCAGGATTGCGAGGATGAGGAGCGTCGACCCGACGAGCCAGTTGAGCTCGCGGGGCCTGCGGAAGGCCCCGGTGAAGAAGATGCGGAGCATGTGGACGACGATCGACCCGACGAAGATGTTCGCCGACCAGTGGTGCATCTGGCGCATGAGCAGGCCGCCGCGCACGGCGAAGCTCAGGTTGACCGTCGACGCGAAGGCTTCGGACACGTGTTGTCCCCGGAGCGGGGCGTAGGAGCCCTCGTAGATGACGTCTTTGCTCGACGGGATGAAGTAGAGGGTGAGGAAGACGCCGGTCGCGAGCAGCACGACGAACGAATAGAGCGCGATCTCGCCGATCAGGAACGACCAGTGGTCCGGGAAGATCTTGTTGAGGAGCTTGCGGCCCGAACCGGAGATCCCGACCCGGTCGTCGAGCCAGCTGAAGGCGGCGTCAATCATTGCCGCGCTCCCAGTACCCCGGTCCTACCGGCTCGTCGTAGCCCGCCTGGGCACGGAAATAGCCCGCGTCGTCGATGTAGAGCGGAAGCTGCGGCAGCGGCCGGGGCGCCGGCCCGAAGACCGGCGTGGCGGCGTCGGTCACGACGAACAACGACTGATGGCACGGGCACAGCATCCGCTCGGTGAGCTCCTCGTAGAGGCCCACGGGGCACCCGGCATGCGTGCAGAGCTTGGAGAAGGCGATGAAGCCCAGCGGCGCCCAGGTCCCCCGCTGCTGCGCGAACCTGGCCGGCGGCGCCAGGAAGCCGCTGCTCATCAGACTGACGTGGATGAGCATCGTCTGGGAGTAGGCGCCGGCGATGTCCGATGGCGGGAACACCGTGATGAACCCGCCCGTCTCGAGATCGGCAGCGGTGATCTTGCGACCGGTGATGTCGACGAGGTAGTCGTCCTTCGCCCAATGGCTCTCGGTGAGGGTCTTCTTCGGGAGCGGGCCGAGCGAGCGGATGAGGGGGAATGCGAGCACGACGCCGAGGATTCCGGACGCGAGGCCGAGGGCCTTGACGAGGAACGAGCGGCGCTCGACGGCCACCTTGCCGCGGCTCGCAAAGTCCTCGATGAACGCCTCGCGCTGTTCGGGAGTCGGTGCGAGCACATGCCGGGCTTCGGAGAACGGGCCCCTCGGCATCAGGTACTTCCCCCACACCACCATGCCGTAGCCCATTCCGGCGAATCCGCCCGAAAGCGTGACGCCGAGCCAGAAGTTCGAGTAGTTCTGCCAATAGGCCGCACCGAAGCCGCCGAAGGCGGCGGCGCCCAACAGGAACCCTGCCGCTGCCGCGATCTCCGCCCGACGCGGGTTCTTTGCAGCAATTTGGTATTGCGGGGTGTCGGCGACGTTGACCGACCGGACGGGGATCGTCACCCGCTGCGGCGTGTCAGAAGGACCGGGGACGGCGGAACCCTCGGAGTCGTCAGGCATGGGCGAGCTCGTGCTGGTCGTCGCTGCCGTCGTCCCCGTCAGGATCCTCGCCGGCATGGCCATCGTCACCTTCGTGGCCCGAGTCGCCGTCCTTCTCTGTCCGGTCGCCGACCCAGAAGGCGGCGAGCAGGCAGGCGCCCACGCCGACGAACAGGCCGACGAAACCCTCCGCTACCGGGCCGACGCCGCCGAGATCGAGCCCACCGGGATGCGCCGGGTGCTCGATGTCCTTCACCACGTAGCCGACGATGTCGATGACCTGCGACGGTGTGATCGTCCCCGGCCCGAATCGGGGCATGTTCCCCGGACCGGTCCGGATCGCCTCCCAGACCATGGTCTTGGTGACGCCGTGCAGCGGCGGCGCTTGGATCCCGTCCGCGAGGGCATCGCCGGCCCCGGTGATCGTGTGGCAGGGTGCGCAGTTGAGCGCGAAGAGGCTGAATCCCTCGGCGACGTCCGCTTTGGCGATGTTGAGATCGAACGGGATGCCCGGATTGGCACCCGACGGCGCCAGCGACGTCACGTACTTCACGATCTCGAGGATTTGCGGCGGCGTGAATTTCGGCGGCTTGCGCTGGGGCTCGGCCGTCGGCTCCGCCAGTGGCATCCATCCGCTCGAGACCCAGAGGTCGACCGTCGCCGCACCGACGCCGCGGAGATTCGGCGCCCGGGCGCCTCCTGCGGCGTCGCTCCCGTGACAGGTGGAGCAGTTCTCCACGAACAGCGTGCGGCCGGCAGCGAGCTGAGTTGCGGCGGAGGCGCTCTCCTGGCTGGTGAGGCTGGCGGCATCGGACGCGGTCGCGCCCGTGGCGCCCGAGCCGTCGGCACGCGCCCCGCCGAGCAGGAACACGCCGACGAACGTCGCCGAGACGAGCAGGCCGAAGGTCAAAAGGGCGCGCCGCCAGAGGGCGTGGTCTGCGTTCATGAGAGTAGGAACAGGGCGCTGAACAGCCCTATCCAGACGATGTCGACGAAGTGCCAGTAATAGCTGACCGCTTGGAAAACCGACGTCTCACCGGGATCGCCACCTTTGAGCGAGCCGGCGAGGCGTCCGAGCAGGGCGATCATGGCGACGAGCCCGAGCAGGACGTGGAGCCCGTGCAGGCCGCTCATGATGTAGAAGAGCGAGCCGTAGGCGTTGGTACGGGGGCGGAAGGGAAGCGTCTTCCACTCGTAGGCCTGGTTCCCGAGGAACGCGGCGCCGAGGAGGAAGCTCGCGATGATCCAGTTGCGGGCCTTCTTGTACTCGCCCCGCTCCTGGGCCCAGACGCCGAGCTGGAACGTCGGGCTGGAGGCGAGAAGCACGAACGTGAAGACCAGCGCCTGGATCGTGTCGAGCTTCGTGCCGTGAGGGAACGTTCCGGCCGGGGGCCACGCCGGCATGTTGTGCGAGCGGATCGTGAAGAACGCCGCGAACAGCCCGCTGAAGAACATGAATTCCGAGCCGAGCCAGATGATGACGCCGACGGCGAGCATCTGGGGACCCTGGACCGCGGGGTGTCCTGGACCATGCGGGCGCGGCAAGGCGGCGGCGTCGCTCACGGCCTCTTTCTTAGTCCAACGGGACGCGCCGAGGCCAAATCCGCGCAGTGCGAGCGAGGCCCGTCCGAGCGCCGAGATACTGTCGTGCCGTGCAGGCCCCCGACTCGCCTTTCCTTCGGGCGTGTCGGTGCTCGCATGTCGAACGCACCCCGGTGTGGTTCATGCGCCAGGCGGGCAGGTCGCTGCCCGAGTACCGCCGGCTCCGCGGCGACGGCGACATCCTGGACTCGATCGCGCGACCCGAGCTGGCGGCCGAGCTCACGTTGCAACCGGTACGCCGGTACGGAGTCGACGCCGCCATCCTGTTCTCCGACATCGTCGTGCCGCTGGCGGCCATCGGGGTCGGGGTCGAGGTCGTGCCGGGCCGGGGGCCGGTCATCGACCCCCCGTTTCGGAGCAGCGACGACCTGAAGCGCCTTCGCCCGCTCGAAGCCGAAACGGACCTGGCGCACGTGCTCGAGACGGTTCGCCTCGTCGTCAACGAGTCGGACGTCCCACTGATCGGCTTCGCCGGCGCCCCGTTCACGCTCGCGAGCTATCTGATCGAGGGCGGCCCTTCACGCACCTTCTCCCGAACGAAGGCCCTGATGCACGGCGAGCCCGAGCTGTGGCACCGGATCGCCGACCGTCTGGCGGACCTCTCACTGGCGGCGCTGCGGGCTCAGGTCGAAGCGGGAGCCTCCGCCATCCAGCTCTTCGACAGTTGGGCGGGTGCCCTTTCGCCGGCTGACTACGCGGCCTTCGCGCTGCCGGCGTCGCGCAAGGTGCTCGAGGGCACGGGAGATCTCGGCGTCCCGAGGATCCACTTCGGCGTGGGGACCGGCGAGCTGCTCGGCCTCATGTCCCAAGCCGGGGCGGACGTCGTGGGCGTCGACTGGCGCGTACCTCTTTCGGTCGCCCGCCGCCGGATCGGCCCTGGAAAGGCGGTCCAGGGCAACCTCGACCCGGCGCTGTGCCTCGCGCCGGTCAGAGTTGCGGTCGAAGAGACGAGAAAGATCCTGGTCGATGCCGGCGACGAGCCGGGCCATATTTTCAACCTCGGTCACGGGGTGCTGCCGGAAACCGACCCTTCAGTGCTCACGCGTGTCGTCGAGACGGTGCACGCCTGGCGGCCGGGCGCGGGCTCAGACGGGAGGGCCGTCTCATGACGCCTGCGGCCGGACGAGTCGGGGTTCTCGTCATGGCCTACGGGACTCCTTCCTCGCCCGGCGAGGTCGAGGCGTTCTACACCGACGTCCGCCGGGGACGGCCGCCGAGCGACGAGCAGCTCGCCGATCTCGTCGGTCGCTACGAGGCGATCGGCGGCGTCTCCCCGCTCTCGCAGCGCACCGCCGAGCAGGTGGCGGGCATCCAGCAGCAGCTGGAGCTCCGTTTCCCTGGGCGCTTTCTGTGCACGCTCGGGAACAAGCACTCCGATCCCCGCATCGAAGGGACCCTCGAGAGCCTCGCCGGCCAAGGCGTACGTGAGGTGGTCGGACTCGTGCTGGCGCCGCACTACTCGCGGGCCAGCATCGGCGAGTACGTCGCCCGAGCGGCCGCGGCCGCCGGCGAACTCGGCATGTCCGCCACCTTCATCGAGCAGTGGCACGACCATCCGGTATTGATCGACCTCCTCGCCGAGCGTGTCAGCGACGCCCTCGAGTCGCTCGGCACCGAGGGCAGCCTCGCCCGGGCGAGCGAGGAGCTCCTCCTCCTCGTGACCGCGCACAGCCTCCCGGTTCGGGTCGTCGCCGAGGGTGACCCCTACGCCGACCAGCTCCGCCGCACCGGTGAGCTCGTGGCCTCCGCCGCGAGACTGGAGCGCTGGGACGTCGGTTGGCAGAGCGCCGGCCGGACGCCGGAGCCCTGGCTCGGGCCCGACATCCTCGACCGGCTGCGGGCGCTCCCCGCCGAGCGAGTGCAGGCGGTGGTGGTCTGCCCGGCGGGCTTCACCTCCGACCACCTCGAGATCCTCTACGACCTCGACATCGAGGCGCACCGGGTCGCGGCCGAGATCGGCGTTGCCTTCGCCCGCACCGCCTCGCTCAACGCGGAGCCGAGGATGTGCGCGGCGCTGGCCGATCTCGTCGTCCGGCGCGCGGACGCGCTCTAGCCGATGAGCCCGGTGGTTGCCGTCGTCGGCGGCGGGATCAGCGGCCTCGCCGCCGCCCGTGTACTCGCCGGGGGCCAACCGGTCGCCGGCCATGGCCGGGAGCGCCCGAGTGGAGCTGACCCCCGGGAACTTCCGAATGGCCGGCGGGACGTCGAGGTCGTCGTGCTGGAAGGGGACGAACGGCTCGGCGGCAAGATCCTCTCCGGACAGTTTCGGGGCCGTCCGGTCGACTTCGGACCGGACAACTTCCTGACGCGGGACCCGACCGCGGCGGAGCTGTGCCGCCAGCTCGGGCTGGGCGACGACCTCGCGGCGCCGGCGACCAGCTCGGCGTCGGTGCTCGCCAGGGGCCGGCTGCGGCCCTTGCCGGCCGGCCTCGTCCTCGGCATCCCGACCGACCTGCGGGCGCTCGCGCTTTCGGGGATCGTCAGCGGTCCCGGGATCGCCCGTGCAGCTCTCGACCTGGTCGGTCTCGGCGCTCCCGTCCGGGCCTCGAGCGTGGGGCTCGGCCCCGACCTTCGCCCGGGCGGCGGTTCGGGCCCGCGCAGCACGGGGTCGAGCGGCCGGGATGGCCCCGAGTGGGACGCCGCCGCGATCCTCCAGCGCCGGCTCGGTCGCGAAGTGGTCGACCGCCTCGTGGACCCGTTGCTCGGCGGCATCAACGCCGGGAGCACCGATCAGCTGTCGCTCGCCGTCGTCGCCCCAACGGTCGCGAAGCAACTCGTCGGCCAACGGAGCGTGATGCATGCCCTCCGGGCGTTGCTCCCCGATCAGCCCGCGGGCCGGCCGGGCGGCGGCGCCGCGTCGCTGTTCCTCGGGCTCCGGGGCGGACTCGGCCGCCTCGTCGAGGCGCTCGTCGCGGACTTGGAGAGACGTGCCGTGACGCTCCGCACGAATGCGGAGGTGACGGTCCTACGGTGGGACGGAGGTCGCTACGAGCTCGAAACGCCGAGCGGAACAATCGCGGCGGACGGCGTCGTGCTGGCCACGCCCGGCTACAGCTCTGCGCGCTTGCTTGCCGACCGCCTCCCGCGGGCGGCGGCCGAGCTCGGCTCGATCCCCTACGCCCCCGTCGTGCTCGTGACACTCTGCTGGCGGGCGGACTCGATCTCCCGCTTGCCGAGCGGCAGCGGCTTCCTCGTACCACGGCGCGAGCGCCGCCTGCTCACCGGCTGCACGGTGCTCTCGGCCAAGTGGCCGCAGGTTGCGGCCACGGGCGAGGTCGTCATCCGCGCCTCCACGGGACGCTACGGAGACGAGCGATCCTCCTCGATGCCCGACGAGGAGCTCGTCGGGCAGGTGATCGGCGAGCTCCGAGAGCTCATCGGGGTGACCGAGCCACCGCTTGCCAGCGTCGTCCGGCGCTGGCCGCGCGCCTTCCCGCAGTACCTGCCGGGGCACCTGCGCAAGATCGAGCACGCGCAGGCGGCAATGAGCGAGCTGCCCTTGCTCGAGATCGCGGGCGCAGCGCTCGGGGGGATCGGGATCCCCGCCTGCGTCACGAGCGGCGAGCGAGCTGCCCTGGCGGTCCTCAGTCGCTTGAGCGGATGAAGCGCGTCGGCCGGGTCCTGCTGGGCCTCGCCCCGCTTGCCGGGGGCGCTCTCGTCGGTCTCTCGCTGCCACCGTTGGGTCCTTGGCCCCTTGCTATTGCCGGCGTGGCCGTCATCTCCGCCAGCGTGCGGGGGCGATCCCTGCGGGGCCGGGCAGGCGCCGGCATGCTCGCCGGCATCGGGCAGCTCGCCGTCAGCCTCGCCTGGGCGGTCAAGTTCACGGTGCTCGGCTATGTCGCGCTCGTCGTCATCGAGTCGGCGATGTTCGCCATCGCCTGCGCGTTCGCGCCGAGCGGGCGAGGCCGAGTGCCGGCGCTGGCGGCGTTGTTGACACTCGCCGAGTGGGCCCGGCAGAGCTGGCCGTTCGGGGGGGTGCCGCCGGGGGGGATCGCGCTCGGGCAGGTCGGCGGGCCCTTGGCAGGCACTGCCCGCCTCGGGGGCACCGTCCTGCTGGTCGGAGTGACCTACCTCGCCGGCGCGGCCATCGGGGACCTCGCCGCGGCGGCACCCGGCACCTCGCCCCGTAGGGCGCAGCACCGCCGTCCCGCCTCGCCTCGCTCGCTGGCAGGAGGGTTGCTGAGCTTGGCCCTCGTCGTCGGGCTCTGCGTCTGGGGCGCCGTTGCGGCGGACGGCGGGCCGCCGCTGCGGACGCTGCGGGTCGCCGTCGTGCAGGGTGGCGGCCGCCGGGGCTTGTCCGACCTGCAGGTCCCCCCGTCGGTCGTCTATGCCGCCGCCCTCAAGGAGACGGCGGCGGTGCGGCCACCGGTCGGCCTCGTGCTCTGGCCGGAGGACGTCGTGGCGCTCGGTCAGCCGCTGCAGGACTCGCCGCAGAGGGCACAGCTCGCCGGCATCGCCCGGCGCTTGCGCGCCACGCTCGTCGCGGGCGTCACCTATCCGGTGGGCACGACCCGGTTTCGAAACGAAATCGTCGCGTACTCCCCCGCCGGCGCCCTCGTCGCCGTCTTCGAGAAGGTCCATCGGGTCCCCTTCGGCGAATACGTCCCGTGGCGGTCGTTCTTCTCCCACCTGGCGAACCTGCAGGCCGTACCCCGGGATGCCATCGCGGGAACGGGAAGCGGGCTGCTGGCGACGCCGGCGGGGCGCCTTGCCGTCCTCGTGTCCTACGAGGTGTTCTTCGCCTCCCGAGGGCGTTCGGGCGTGAGGGCCGGCGGCCAGCTCATCGTCGTTCCGACGAACACGTCGTCCTACTCGAATGGGCAGGCTCCCGCCCAGGAGATCGCCGCGTCGCGCCTGCAGGCGATCGAGGAGGGCCGCGACCTGGTGCAAGCGGCCCCGACCGGGTATTCGGCCGTGATCGACAACCGCGGCAACGTCCGCCAACAGACATCGCTGTCGGTCGCTGCGGTGCTCTATGCGACCGTCTCGCTTCGGGGGGGAGCAACCTTGTACGAGCGTGCCGGCGATCTGCCGACGCTCGCGCTCGCCCTCCTCGCCGTCGTAGCCGGCTGGGCACTGGCACTCGTGCAGCGCCGCCGCGAGCGGCGCAACAGCTGAGGCCGGCGTAGAAAGCCGGCGGCGTCAGCGAGCCGGGTCGGCCGCCTCGCGACTTGCGTGCTCGGAGCTTCCGAGCTCGAGCTCGGCGGGGCCGCTGGCACCGGCCTGACCCTGCTCCGGGATCGAGACCGAGGTCGAGGTCGAGGCGGTTTCCGGCATCGAAGCCGACTGACCGGCTCGATCTCCGAACAGGTAGCGGTTGAACACCATGTAGCGGCCGGTCCAGATGAACGCGTACGTGACGAGATTGGCGCAGTTGACGATGATGGCCCGCTCGAGCGAGCCGTGCGAGATTCGATCGGCGTTGTGCGCGGCCACCCCCACCGCGACCGTCGACAGCACGAGCCCTACGAACGAGATCGACCAGAAGGGCACGACCTCTCGCCAGATGTTCGACCGGCCGCTCTTTCCCCAGGTCCAGTTTCTGTTCAGGTAGTAAGCCGGCACGGAGGCACACACCGTGGCGACGATGTTGCACTCGATCGCTGTGCCTAGCTTGAACACGTGGTAGGTCGAGAAGAGCACGACCTGGGTGACGGCGGTCGAGATAATCGAGACCGAGGCATACTTCCAGAGCCGTTTGAAGTGATCGGTGCTCCGGAACGCGCGGGCGCGACTCACTAGCGAGGGCATTTGGGCAGTCTATCGTCTGATCCGTGACGGAGGCGCTCGAGCAACTTGTCGACCTGCTCGATCTCGAGAACATCGAGGTGAACATCTTCCGCGGCAAGAACGTGGACGAGAGCCGCCAACGCGTGTTCGGCGGCCAGGTGGCGGCGCAATCGCTTGTCGCTGCCGGCAGAACGGTGGACTCGGGTCGCGTCCATTCCCTGCACTCGTACTTCTTGCGGCCTGGAGATCCGACGACGCCGATCCTGTACGAGGTCGACCGCATCCGCGACGGACGGTCCTTCACCACCCGGCGCGTGGTGGCAATCCAACACGGCAAGGCCATCTTCAACCTCCAATGCTCGTTCCACATCGACGAGGGCCCCGGCCTCGACCACCAGGCGCAGATGCCGGACGTGCCCCGAGCCGAGGATCTGCCGACGGTCCGCGAGCGCAATGCGTCATTTCGGGGCCAACTGCCGCCGTGGTTCGTCGAGGATCTCCCCCGGCCGATCGATCAGCGTTTCGTCGGCGAGGGCCCATGGAGGCGGACCGCGGGTCAAGAGCCCCGGCAACAGCTGTGGGTGCGTGCCGATGGGGAGCTGCCGGACGACCCGCTGCTTCACGCGGCTGTGGTCGCCTACGCCTCGGACATGTCGCTCATCGACTCGATCCTCACGCCGCACACCTTCCGCTGGGACGAGACGGCCATGATCGCCAGCCTGGACCACTGCATGTGGTTCCACCGTGCCCTGCGAGCGGACCGCTGGCTGCTGTTCGATCAGGAGTCACCCAACGCCTACGGGGCCCGCGGGCTCGCAAGGGGCCTCATGTTCGACGAGGAAGGTCGGCTGGTCGTCAGCCTCGTGCAGGAGGGCCTGATCCGTATGAAGGCGGACGACTCGCGGGGACAAGGCTGAGGAGGTTGAGCAGAACCATGGCCTTTGCCATCGGTTTCGGCGTTTTCCTGTTATTGATGGCCGTCCTTGTTGCGTTCGTGCTGCGCTTTGCCGTGCGGGAGGGGCGGCGACGAAGGCCTAGCGGGCAGGGTCAGCGAATCCGGCGAGGCGATGGGCCGGCGCCCCGCTCGAGCGCCGGAGCCCCGCCGGAATCTGATCCGGGATCCGGTTAGACGAGGCCGCCGCGTCGGCTCTCGAAGATCACCCCGACGAGCGCCGAGACCGCCAGAAAGAGACCCACCGCGAGTGTCCAGGCCCCGAACACCAGCGCCAAGCCTACGAAGGTGGCGCCGAGGCCGAGTACGAACGGCCAGATGCTGCTGCCAGGAAACGCGCCCACGACGCCTGCGCCGTCCTCGACGGTGGCCTCAGGATTGTCCGCCGGTCTGGGCGACATACGGCGCGACCACCAGAGGTAGTAGAAGCCGGGCACACTGCCGAGCAGGAACGTCCCGAGCAGCATGATGCTGCCGGCGTCCTCATGGCTGAACACCCAATAGATGATGCCGACGAGCCCGAAGAAGAAGCCGATGAACAAGAGAACGTGGGACTCGGTCTTCATCGGTCGGGATCCTGCGACTCGAAGGAATCGGCTCCGTCGGTGTCGACCTTGTCGAGCACTGCCAGTCCACCCCCGTTCGATGCCGCCATGCTCGCGAACCTCGGTTGTCCGTGGTCGAGGATCCGGTGCTCGGGATGGTTGTAGTCCCAGACGGGGCGTTCTGTTCGTATGGGCGGGATCTTCAAGAAGTTGTGGTGCGGCGGCGGCGAGGTCGTCGCCCATTCCAGCGTGGAGGCATCCCAGGGGTTGTCACCGGCGGGAATCGGCTTGCGCCACGAGATCCAGAGGTTGACCAGGAAGAGAGCCACGGAGAGGAAGAGCAGCACCGAGCCGGCGCTCGAGATGCGGTTGAGGGTGGTGAACCCGTCCGACGCCGCGTACTCCGCCACTCGTCGCGGCATCCCTTTCAGCCCGACTAAATACTGGGGGTCGAAGGTGACGTTCGTACCGATGAACATCAGCCAGAAGCACGCCTTGCCGAGCGGTTCTCGGAGCATCCGGCCGGTGATCTTCGGGTACCAGAAGAAGAAACCGGCAAACGCGCCCATCACCAGCGCCATGACCACGCTGTGGAAGTGCGCCACGACGAAATACGTGTCGTGGGTGGCGAAGTCGATCGGCGGCGAGGCCAGCAAGATGCCGGTCACTCCTCCGACGAGGAACGTCCCGAGGAACCCAATGCAAAAGAGCATGGGCGTGTCGAACTTCACCGAGCCTCGCCACATCGTGCCGATCCAGTTGAAGAACTTGATCCCGGTGGGCACCGCGATCAGATACGACATGAGGCTGAAGAAGGGCAGCAGGACCACGCCGGTCGTGAACATGTGGTGCGCCCACACGCTGGTCGATAGGGCGGCGATGGAAATCGTCGCGAACACCATCCCGCGGTAGCCGAAGATCGGCTTGCGGGAGAACACCGAGATCACGTCGGTCACGATCCCGAAGAACGGCAGGGCGAGGATGTACACCTCGGGATGACCGAAGAACCAGAAGAGGTCCTGCCAGAGAACCGGCACCCCACCACCGGAGACCTCGAAGATATGGGCACCGAGGTTCCGGTCGCACCAGAGCAGCACGAGCGCGCTCGTGAACACCGGGAACGCGATCAGAATCAGGATGCCGGTGACCAGCATGTTCCAGGTGAAGATCGGCATGCGGAACATCGTCATCCCCGGGGCACGCAGGTAGTAGATGGTGCTGACGAGGTTGACCCCGGTGAAGATGGCGGAGAACCCGGTGAGGAGGAGGGCCACGATCCACAGGTCCGGCCCAGCGCCCGGAGTGTTGATGGAGTTCGAGAGCGGGGCATAGGCGACCCAGCCGAAGTCGGCGGCCGATCCGGTCGTGAGGAATCCCATCATCATCAGGGAGCCGCCGCCGAGGTACAGCCAGTACGACAACGCGTTGAGCCTCGGGAACGCCATGTCCGGCGCCCCGATCTGCAGCGGGACGATGTAGTTCGCGAGCCCACCGAACGCGACGGGCCCGACGAACAGGTAGATCATCAGGCTGCCGTGCATCGTGAACATCTCGTTGTAGGTGTGTTGCGACAACAAGGTGCTGTCCGGGCTCGCCAGCTGGGCACGGATGAGCAGCGCCATGCAGCCGGCCATGAGGAAGAAGACGACCGCGGTGATCGTGTAGCTCTTGCCGATCACCTTGTGATCGGTCGAGGTGATCCATTTCAGGATCCCCGTGGGCCCGTGCTCGTGTTCGGGCTCGGGTTCGGGACTGTCGGCGAAGACCGAGGGCCGGTCGGCAAGAATGGTCACGTGGACGCTCCCGAGCTGGACGTGGCTTGCAACGCGCTCAACCACTTCCCGAAGGCGCTCGGAGTGACGACCGCGACGCTGAAGAGCATCTCAGAATGGTAGAGGCCGCAGTACTGGGCGCAGTGACCGGGATACGCGCCCAGTTTGACCGGCGTGAAGTCGAAGTTGTTCGTGACGCCCGGGAGCGCGTAGCGGCCGAAGTTGAAGGCGGGGATGTAGAAAGTGTGCACCACGTCGTTCGACACGAGCACGATATGGGTCGTCTCGCCGACCGGCAGCTCGAAGCGGGGATACTCCGAGGAGAGCGGGTTGCCGGCGAGCACGGCGGGCCTGGGCTGCGCGGTCTCCACCAACGCGATCTGCTTGCCGGCCGAGTTGAGGTACTGGAAGCTCCACCCCCATTGGAAGCCCGTGACCTTGATGGTGACGGCCGGATCCGACGTAAGAGAATCGATCTTGTTCTCCGTCGTCACGGTGTAGAAGAAGATGACGGCGATCATGATGAGCGGCACGACCGTGTAGATGACCTCGAGCACGTGATTCCCGTGGAATTGCTTCGGCATCTTGTCCGGATCGCGTCGGCGGTAGGCGACGACCGCCCAGAGGATCAGACCCCAGACCAGCACCGCGACCGCGAAGCCGGCAATCGTCATCCACGACCAGAGCTTGAACTCCGCCTGACCCTGCGTCGTGGCGCCCCGGAAGGCACCGAAGCTGGGCAGCGTGCAGCCGCCCAGACCTGCCGCGAGGGCGACAAGAGCAGCCAGCGGCAGGATTCGTTTCAGCTTGCCGGACGTCTGGGTCCCCACGAGCGGAGACATTAGCCAACCTCTCCGAGTGCCGGCCAAATGGGCGATCCGACGTCAATCAGACGGCGTCGCCGGCGCCGCCGGAACCGGACCGGGCTCCGCCGCGGCCGGCGCGGATCTCGCCTCGCGCGCCGCGCGCCCGAGCCGGCGTGCGTGACCCGTCGCCCTCCCGAGGCCACGTGCTGCGGCTCTTGGGGCGCCGGAGTTGCGCGCCTTGGCGACGGCGGTACCGACGACCCGACCGGCCGTCGTCGCGACCAACGCTGCAGCGTCGGCGCGGCTTGCGCCGCTCTCTGCGCTCGCCCCGGACGACGGAGGAGCCGCGCCCGTCGGGCGCCGGGCGGAATCGGCGGCGCTCCCCGCGGCGGCTCTCCCGGGCGCGGGGGCACGCATCTGCTCCTTCGTAGCTCTCGGGGGCCTCGACGCCAACAGGGCGCCGAGGCGGGCAGCCCGTGATGGCGGCCCCGTACGTTCGGGACGCGGGCGGGGCACGATCTCGGTCGTGAGGGACATGCGCACCAGCAGGACGGCCACGGCCTCGCAAAGGATGATCGGGATGACCTGGAGGTTGTGCAGGTACGCAAGCGGCGAGAGGGCGAAGCCGGCCGCGATGAGCAGGTCCAGGTACAGGTGCAGGCGCTTCGACAACAGTCGTGCGGCAGCGAGCGGGCCCTTGCTCACGAGCGAGAGCGCGCCGACGACGCCGCCGCCCACGATCAGGACGAGTGCCGGCCGCCCATTCAGGTGGATGCCCACCCCGATGAGCGCAGCGGCCAGCGTGTATTCGGCAAACTGGTGCCCGCCGAACGGGACTTGACGGCGCGACGAGTCGGTCGACGCCATCGTCTGACGCTCAGCCGGCGAGCGGCTCAGCTGGGATGGATCGGGCCGGAGGCCTTGTCGTCGGCCTTCGAAGCCGCTGGGTCACCCTTGTTGGGGTCACCCTCTTCCATGCCCTTCTTGAACTCGTGAGACGCGCTCCCCAATCCGCGAGCGAGCTTCGGGAGCTGCGTGCCCCCGAAGAGGAGCACGACGACGATTACTGCAATCACGATCAAGCCATCGGGACCAAAGATCTCGGCAAGCATCCCGGTGATCACCTGCCTTCCTATTCTGAGGACTCAATCAGGTTAGACCCGTCCCGGCTGCTCCGTGCAACGCCGGGACTCTAGATCCTTCTACGTGCCTGGTCGGCGACCCGGATGACCGATCACGTTCCGGTCCATACCGGCGGCCGCCGCTCGGCGAACGCGACCGCGCCTTCCAGCGCGTCCTTGCTCGTGAAGACCGGCACGGTGAGCTCGGCGTTCAGCCGCCATCCTTCGTCCTCGGTGAGATCGAGGGACCGCTTCATGAGCTCCTTGGAGGCCCGCACGGCGAGCGGGGCGTTCGCGCAGATGACATTCGCCAGGGCCAAGGCCTCGTCCAGCAGCCGTTCGGCCGGGACCACCCGGTTCACGAGTCCGTAGGCGAGCGCGCGCTGTGCGTCGATGCTTTCACCGGTGAGGGCGAGCTCGAGGGCTATGGCTTGAGGGGCCCGTCGTGCCAGCCTGATGAGGCCACCGCCCGCCGCCGCAAGTCCGCGCTTGACCTCTGGGATCCCGAAGACCGCATGGTCCGCCGCCACGACAAGGTCGCACGCCAGCACGATCTCGAAGCCGCCCGCCAGCGCCGCTCCGTTCACCGCCGCGATGAGCGGCTTAGGGAACCTGCGAGCGGCTATTCCGGCGAACCCGCCCTTCGCGGACAAGATGTCCCCCATCTCGCCCGCTGCGAAGGCCTTCAGGTCCATGCCGGCGCAGAAGGCCCGGTCGCCCGTGCCCGTGAGCACGACGACCCAGACCTCCGGGTCCTCGGTCAGTTCGTCGAAGGTTGCCCCGAGCGCCCGGGTCGTGGCTCCGTCGATGGCGTTGCGGGCGCGCTCCCGATTCAGGCGCACGATCTCGACGTGCCCGCGCCGTTCGCGGACGACAGGCTCCTCGGCAGCTTCGGCCGTTCCGGTGGTCTCGGTCGCATCGGACATGGTCACCCTCCTTGTCGATCGGTCATCGCTTCACGCCGCGATCACCCGGTAGCGGGCCGCTGTCCCGTCGCCAACCTGCTGCACGGCGATGCGCGCTCCGACAAGCCACCTTCCCGCCACGGAGGTCAGTTCGTCCAACTGGGCCATCGCCGCGACGCGTCGGCCGTCCCGAAGGGTCGCGACGACCGGGGCGGCCGTCGGGCTTGCGAGCCGGTCGTAGACGACCGTCGACGCCTCTACCGTGGCCTCTTGCTGGAGCGACTCGGTGAGGACGGCGAACGGCAGAGCGCCGGCGTCGATGCGCTCCTGGTCGGCCGTCGTCTCGCAGGGCACGAAACCAGAAGGGGCCGGCTCGGTGCCGTAGAGCCCGACGGCGTGCTTGGTGAGGTACCAGCCGACGGCCGTTACCAGGCCGAGGCGCCCGTGCGAGCCGGGAGGTTCCCCGGGCGAACGGAGCCGGGAGACCATCTCGGCAATTGCGTGGGTGGTGTAGTCGCTGCCGGGGCCGCCGAAGTACGGCAGGCCGCCGGTCACACTCAGCGGCCGCGAATCGTCTGCGGCGATACCGAGCGCAGCCGCCCCTATCTGCAGCGCCGACGGGAAGCAGGAGTAGACGTCGAGCAGCTCCACGTCGTCGATGCTTACCCCTGCCGATTCGAGCACCGCCCGGCCGGCGGCGGCAGCCCCCGCCGAGCGGCCGAGATCCGGGCGCGCGATCGGGTACCAGACCTCGTCGCAGCCCGCCCCGGACCAGACGAAGACCGCCTCCGCGGCGAGGCCGAACCGCCGAGCGACGGCCAGCGAGGTGACGACCAGGGCTGCTCCCTGCGCGGCGCCGAGGAACGCGACCATCCGTTTGGTGTAGGGCTCCACCACGAGGCGATTGTCGGCGCTCGGCGCAGCCAGCGCGTCGGCCGGCCGGACCTCCGGGAACCACGAATAGGTACCGCCGGCAGCGACGGTGGTCAGGGGAGCGAGAAGGCCACCGATGAACTCCCGCTAGGCGCGCGGGTCGCGCCCCGCCCGCGACGCCAGCACGCTCTCGAACAGCGGATAGACGAAGAGGGGGAGGGAGAGCCCCGCGGCCCGTTCCTCATCGGTGAGGTCTCGGCGATCCGCGCCGAGGACCGGGTCCGGGGCGCCGATCCCCGACGGAGCGGCGTGGAGCTCCTCGCCTCTCGGACGCAGTCGCGCGGTTCGGAGGGACTCGCCACCGACGACGAGCGTCGCCGCGGAGCGCCCCGCGCGAATCTCGGTCGCGGCCCGGGTGACGAGCCACTGAGGCATGTTCCCGCCGACGGTCGTCGTCGCAGCCGCCAGCGGAGCCAGGCCGAGCCGCGTGGCCAGCTCGGAAGCGGGAGCGCGCCCTGCTCGCCTGGACAGCATGTTCACAACGAGCAGGGTGTCGATCGCCGCGCCGAGGCCCGCGGCTGCGCCCAGCGCCTCCCTGGCAGCGACTTCAGCGAGCTCGAGCGGTCCGAGCGAGTTGTCGCGACTGATCGATTGGCCGACCGCGGCAATCACCGGTGTGCGCTCCGGGTCGAGGCTCACGATCCGGTCAGCTGCGCCGGGCGCTCGGCGACGGAATGCCGTCGCCCGGCTCGGATGGGTGAGTGAGCCCGCTCGTAGCCCGATGGGTCTCGAGGCGCCCGAGCGCGGCTTCCGCCTCGTCCACGAACCGCCGCACGAGCTCGCCGGCCGGCACGAGCTCTTCGATCGCACCGGTCCCCTGTCCTGCCGGATAGCACTCGCGAGCCGGGTCGACGCCTTCTTGATCGGGGCCGGCGCCGAGGTGGAAGGCACCATCGCCCATCGACCTGCCGAGCTGAACGGGGAACGAGGCGAGCTCGTCGGGATGGTCATCGAAGTACTCCGTGTAGGAATTGCGGATCACCCGCATCGTTTTGCCCGAGTAGGCCCGGCTCACGACGGTGGCATCCTCTTTGGCTGCCAGCAGCGCATCCTTGTAGCCCGGGACGGCGCGCGCCTCAGGCGTCGCGATGAAGCGGGTGCCCACCCATATCCCGTCGGCCCCGAGGGCCAGCGCCGCCACGAGGCCACGGCCGTCGAAGATGCCACCGGCAGCCACCACCGGGACCGCCTCGCCCACGGCGTCCACGATCTGAGGCACGAGCGGCATCGTCGCCACCTGCCCGGTATGGCCGCCCGCCTCGGTGCCTTGGGCGACGACGAGGTCACAGCCGGCTTGCACCGCCCGCCGTGCGTGCTCGACCTTGCCGCACATGTTGACCACGAGAACGTCCGCTTCGTGGCAGAGGGCCACCACTCCCGCCGGCACGCCGAGCCCGGCGACGAAGACGCTGGCACCCTCCTCGATGAGGAGCCCAACCTGGCTCTCGAGCCCGCCCGGCATCGCGGTCAAAAGGTCGACCCCGAACGGCCGTCGGGTGAGAGCCCGCACCTGGCGGATCTCCTTGACCATGCGTTCCGGGCTCATCGTCGAGGCTCCGAGGCATCCGAAACCGCCGGCTTCGGAGACGGCCGCCACGAGGGGCGCGTAGGAGACTCCGCCCATGCCGGCGAGCATGACGGGGTGCTCGATTCGAAGGAGCTTGGTAAGGCGAGTCTGCACCGTGCCTCCGTCTCGACCGAGCTGCTCAGCGGCGAGCGACCGACGCGTCAGCTTACGGCCCGGCTACCTGGGTGGGGGCGCTGACCTGATGCGACGCGGAGGGGTCAAGGCGCCGTATCGTGGAAAGGGCGATGGCTCAGCGGCGGCAGCGAGGTGACTCAAGTTGACGAAGTCGACACCCACGACTCCCGCTCTTTTACCTGAGCCGCCGGCGACTGTCGGCAACGGCGTCGGAACGGCAGGGACCGCCGGCCCGCCGGATGCCGGGCTGGTCCTGTTCCGAGGCATCGCTCGAGCCGAGCTCATCGAGGACTTCCGGCTCGCCTGTACCTCACGCGCCTTGGACGACCGCGAGATCACCCTTCAGCGCCAGAGTCGCGTCTTTTTCGAGATCGCCGGGGCCGGCCACGAGGCCCTGCTCCTCGCGATGGCCCGGTCGCTCCGCGCCGGCTACGACTGGTTCTTTCCGTACTACCGGGATCAGGCGCTCGCGCTCGGGCTCGGGGTCTCGCCCCGCGACATCCTGCTGCAAGCAGTCGGCTCGGTCGAGGACCCCAATTCGGGCGGACGGCAGATGCCGGCGCACTGGGGCAGCAAAGAGCTCAACATCGTCTCTCAGTCGAGTTGCACCGGTAGTCAGTGCCTGCCCGCCATCGGATGTGCCGAGGCCTCTCGCTACATCGTGCGGCGGGACCTGCCCGGCTGTGCCGCCCAGGGCGATGAGCTGACCTATGTGTCGCTGGGAGAAGGGGCGACCTCGGAGGGCGAGTTCTGGGAGAGTCTCAATACAGCGTGCCGGTTGCACCTTCCGGTCGTCTATCTCGTCGAGGACAACGGGTGGGCCATCTCGGTGCGAGCGTCCGACCAGGCGCCGGCTCCGATCTCGGAGCTGGTTCGGGGATTCCGCGGCCTTGCCATTCACCAGGTCGACGGCACGGACTACTTCGCCTCCCGGTTCCTTGCCGCGACTGCGATCGCCCGGGTGCGTGCGGGCGAGGGTCCGTGCCTGATCCACGCGAAGGTGACCCGGCCGTACTCGCACTCCTCTCAGGACTCGCAATCGAAATACCGGTCTGCCGAAGACCTCGCCGAGGAGGCGACTCACGACCCGATCGTCCGCCTCGAGCGCGAGCTGACCGAAGGTGGCGTGCTCACCAGCTCCGAAGCCGCCGAGATCCGCGAGAGCGTGCGTTCTCAGATTGCCGCCATCGGCCGCGAGGTTCTCGAGGCAAGAAGGCCAGACCCGGCAACGGTGACCGATCACGTGCTCGCCCTGCCGGTCGTTCCGGAGCCAACCAGGCCGGACGTCCTCGCCCGAGCGGCCGCCGACGACGTCGACCTCAAGCCCATCGGGATGGGCGAGGCGATCCGACTCGTGCTCTTCGAGCAGATGAAGGCGGATGAGCGGATCCGCGTCTTTGGTGAGGACGTCGCCGACGCGGGGGAGGACATCCTCGCCCTCGTAGAAGGAAAGGGCGGCGTGTTCGGCACGACTCACGGCCTTCAGCGAGAGTTCGGGGTCGCTCGTTGCTTCAACACCCCGCTCGCCGAGGCCAACATCATCGGTCGCGGCGTCGGGCAGGCGATTCGTGGGCTTCGGCCGTGCGCCGAGATCCAGTTCTTCGACTACATCTGGCCGGCCATGATGCAGATCCGCTCCGAGGCGGCGACGACCCGTTGGCGTTCAGAAGGGCGCTTCACGGTCCCGCTGATCATCCGGGTCGCCATCGGCGGCTACCTGACCGGCGGTGGAATCTGGCACTCCCAGTGCGGTGAATCGATCTTCACCCACATCCCGGGTCTCATTGTCGTCATGCCGTCCCGCTCGAGTGATGCCGCCGGACTGCTCCGGACGGCGTTTCGCTGCGAAGACCCGGTGATGTTCCTCGAGCACAAGCACCTGCTTCGCCAGAAGTACGCCATGGACCCCCCCACTCCGGCCGATTACCTGATCCCACTCGGCAGAGCCGCAACGGCCCGCAGGGGTGCCGACCTGACCATCGTGACCTGGGGTGCCACCGTTCAGAAATCACTCGAAGCCGCCGACCAACTCGCGGCGGACGGCGCGAGCGTCGAAGTCATCGACCTGCGGTGCCTGCTTCCGTGGGACAAGGAGGCCGTCGCTGAATCGGTCGCCCGCACGTCCCGCCTCCTCGTGGTGCATGAGGACGTGCTCACCAGCGGCTTCGGGGCGGAAGTGGCGGCCTGGGCGGGGCAAGCGTGTTTCGGGGAGCTCGATGCCCCGATCTCGAGAGTCGGCGCGATGGACACGTTCGTCGCCTACGAGCCGACTCTGGAGCGCGCCATCCTCCCGCAGACCGACGGCATCGCCGCTGCCGCCCGAACCCTGATCGCCTACTGACCCCCCTGGACCGAGGGCACACCTGGACCGGGGCACACCTGGACCCAGGGAAGTGCGTCCTCTAGGGCCTTGTCCGAACGACCGCTCGGGGAGATGAGCGGGACCGCGCATGGGTTGAGTACGACGTACGGCGTAGGGGGCGCCGGACGCCGAGGGCGGTTGCGAGGGGCAAGGAGGATGAGGACGCACGACCCTGGGCCAAAGCCGGTGCGAGTGGCTCGGTGAGAGACCGGCGGCGGCCGGTGGGTGCGGTCGCGGTCTCTCGTTCGTCCACTACTGGGGACCGTACGGGACGAGGATGAACAGACGACCAACTTCAAGTGTCGGCAATACCGCGTGCTGATGAAGTCTTCGCCACCTCTGAGTTCTCCGATGATTTTTGCCCGGAGAGCGGAGCACGGGGGTACGGTGGCAGCGTGACGCGATCCACCTCTCCGGGGGAACATCCGGCGCGCTACGCCGAACGTCATGGCGCTCCCGGCCGGGGATCCGACGACGCTCGTGGACCAGCCGACGGCCTTCCGAGCAGACCGTTGCCCGGTCACGAGCGCCGAATCGCGGGGCGTCCCGACTCCGGTCCCGAGCGGCAGGCAGTGTCCGGGGTCGGTCGGGCTGGCCCCGTTTCGAGAGGATTCGCAAGGGAATCGACTGCTTCTTGGGACGGGCTCGAGCACGAAGAGCTCCGCGCCGAACGTCGCGGAGGTCCTGACGTCGTCGACCTCGTGCTCATCGACCGCCAGGTGATCCAACTCTTCGCGCTCGTGGAGAACGCCGTCGCCGGCGCGACTCACGCCCTGGTCAGCGCCGATCGCGAGGCCGCCCGCATCCTCGTCGCGGCCGACGCCGACATCGACGAGCTCTATCAAGAGCTCGAATCACTGGTTCATGCTCGCCTCCTTGCCGGCGTGGCCGGCCCGGAGGAGACGAGATACCTGCTCGCCGTGCTCGGCATGCTGCCCGAGCTGGAACGAAGCGGTGACTTGGCCGAGCACGTCGCCCGGCGAGCGACTCGGAACCTCCCTGCCGAGATGCCCGCCCGGCTGCGAGGCTACGTGCAGCGCATGGGAGAGGTCGCCTGCTCGATGTGGCGCATGGCGGCGGACGCTTACGGGGGCGATCTGCCGAGCCCTACGGAACGGCTCGAGTCCCTGGACGACGAGATGGACGATCTCCACGTGACGTTCATCGCAGAGCTCGTGACTGCCGGGACGCCCGTCGTCGTGGCCATCGAGCTGGCGCTGGTGGGCCGATTCTACGAGCGGCTCGGCGACCACGCCGTCAACCTGGCCCGTCGGGTACCGAGCCGGCTCCGGCCGGTCGTGCTCGGACCGGGCTCGCCAGAGTTGCCGCTCCGCGACCCGGTCTGACCGCTGACCGCCGGCGGACCTCACAGTCCGGCCCGGCCCGGCATCGCGCCCGCTGCTCGCGCCGCCAAACCGGGATCGTCGAACCAGGGCCGCAGGGCGATCCGCGCCGGCGGGAAGCTGCCGTAGACGAGAACCGCCTCGCCCGGAGGTAGCTGGCGCAACCAGCCCGGGGGCGCGAGCGCCTGCACCGTGACGGCCTCGGTGCGACTGTGACGGCCGTCGTCGCCCACGGTCCAGGAGTGGTCGGCTCGCTTCTCGTCGCCGAGCAGCCCGCTCACGTGTTGCAGCGTGACCGGATCCGCGATCCCCGAGCAGATGATTTTGGCGCGGTGGTTGTTCACGACCGTCGCCCAGCGACCTCCGTAGCGCGACTCGACCTGAGCCAGGTCCTGCCACACCGTGACGAGCTGGACTCCGTGGCCTGCCGCCGTCGCCACGACCCGGTCCAGGTCGGCGAGGGGAGCGATGTTGGCCGCCTCGTCCAGCACGACCAGGAGCGGCGGATCGAGCGGACGTCCCGTCGCAGCCACCCGGTCGAACGCGGCGTCGAGCACCTCACGCACGATCGCCGTGAAGACCGGAGCGAGCCGCTCTTGCTCTCGTGCCGGCGCGCAGCAAAAGAGCGAGCCGGCGCTGCCGGAGACGAGCTTGGCGGGGTCGATGTCGCAGCGCTCGGCCGATGCCGCTACCGCTGGGTCGGCAAAGGCGGCGACGACCGTCTCCGCCGTTGCGTAGACAGAGGCCCGCTGGCGCTCCTCTCGACCGAGACTGGCGCGGGCCGCCCGCAGCGCCTCAGGAACGCCGGCGAGCTCGAGCGCAAGGAGAACCTCGGCCGCCTCTTCTTCGTCCAGCCAGCGGACGACGTCCGCCATCGAGGCGCCGGCGCTCGATGCGGCAAACAGCAGCGGGGCGAGGAGCTTCTCCGCATTTGCGTACCAGAAACCAGCATCCTCCATGCCCCCGTCCCCCGCCCTCGCCACCGAGCACAACGCCGACGCGACCCGTCGGGCACCGGGCCAGGTGATCGCCCTCGCGAGAGGTGACCACCCGGCCCGCGAGGAGGCGGCGCCGGCGAAGTCCGCCGGGCCGGACGGCGCGAACGTCCCGACCGAGCCGGTCGGGTCGTAGCACTGCACCTCGCCGAGAGAGCGGCGCCATTCAAGTGTCTCTTGCAGCAGGTCGCCCTTGACGCTCGTGGCGAGGAGCGGGCCCGCCCACTCGAGAATGGCCGGAATTGCAAGCGCCGTCGTCTTGCCCGACTGTGTCGGCCCGACGACCATGACGGAATGGCGGGCCTCGGCCGCCAGTACTCGGCCGGCGTGGGTACCGAGCACGATGCGGTCGCCGGTCGCACCGGGCACCCGCAGCGGCCGCAGGTCACGAGAGTGCGCCCACCCCCTCGATTCCGGCGCCGAACGGGACGGGCGCCGGCGAGCGACACGATGGGAGTTGGGAAGCAGACCCGCCCCTGCGGGTCGCCGGCGACCTCGTTCCCGGCCCATGTCGAGGCGGGATCGCCCAGGCCCGGCATGGCGCCACGCCAACCACCAGATCGCCCCTGCCGGCACGGCCGCCAAGGCGACGAGGACGACGAGCCCGGCATCGGTGAGCCCCGGGCTGGGCAGGCTGCGGCGGATCAGGGGCGGCCAGGCCGCACGCGGCATGAAGGGGTGGGCCATCAGCCGCACGAGAAGGCTGGGAGCGGTGCCCACCGGCACTTCCCGCCACCGACCGCTAGCGGCGAGGGTGAGCAGCCCACCTCCGACCCAGATGAGCCAGGACAGGCCCAAGAATCCGGCCACGGCGACGAGCGCCAGCCAGTCCAGGTTGCGGGCCGCCACGCCGGGCGCGGATTGGATCGCTCGACGCTGGAGGGCTCTCACGCTTGGCCCCGGTCGATCAGCCTCGCATCGGTGTCGACGACCGCGCGCTCGTCCGGACCGAGAAGATGTTCGACGAGGTAGCGGCGTCCCCCGACCCGCCAGAGAGCCACGCCCCTGCGCAGCCGCGGAAGGACCTCGAGCTCCTCACGCGAGCACCCGAGCAGGTCCGCCAGCGCCGGCAACTCGGAGGCCGGCTGGGCGTAGCAGACCACGGTCTCCGAGTCGGCGAGCAGTCCCTCGGCGAGCCGGTTCTGCTCGCTTCCCGCCGGCCCGCTCGCACCGAGGTCAGATGCCCTGTGGCAGACCGCCACGTTCGCGAGCCCCTGGGAGCGGGCCAGCTTCCAGGACGAACGGAGATAGCGGGCCACCGCCAGCTCGGTCAGGATCGCCCAGGCCTCGTCGACCACCAGGATGGTGCGAGCCTCGGTCTGCGCGGTCATGGCCTGGAGCCAGGCGGAGGCGCACACCATGAGCGCGCCGAGCGCCTCGGAGTGGTAGACGGCGGAGAGGTCGACCACAAGGACCCCGGAGCTCTGATCGACTCCGGCCGTCGTCGGACCGTCGAACATGCCGGCGAGATCGCCTTCGACGAGGCGGCGCAGCTCGAGCCCCACGTCGCGACCGTCGAGCTCGAGCGAGGCCTTCGTCGTACCCACGATCCTCGCCGACTCGGCCAGGGGCCGCAGAAGCGACCGGACGACATCGGGCAGGACCGGTGGGCCCGCGGCTCGCTCGTGGTGCGCCCTGGTCGCAGCACCGAGAGCGAGCTCGAGCGCGGCGTGCTCGCGAGGCGACAGCGAGCGCCGCAGGCACGCCGCGGCGAGCGTGCCGAGCAGCACGAGGCGGTGCCGGTCGACGCCGATGCCCGGTGTCGTCGAAGGAGCATCGAGCGGGTTGACCCGGATGGGACCGCCGGGCGCCAAGCACAGCGGGCTCGACCCGAGCGCCCGGGCCAACGCGCCGTACTCGCCCTTCGGATCGAGCACGGCGACCTGGCGCCCGAATGCGGCCTGCCGGAGCAGGTAGGTCTTGACGAGCGCGCTCTTCCCGCGCCCGATCTGGCCGAGAACAGTGACATTCGGATTCGTCACGGTGCCGGCTGCGTAGAGCTCGAACGGGTCATGGGCGAAGGGGCCCCCTGCGAGGTCCTGGCCGATGAGCACCCGGGTCGCAGGCAGCGGGGCGGAGGCGGCGAACGGATAGGCGGCACCGAGCTGGGCGGTCGTGGACTCGTGCGCCGGAAGCCTCATGCGCACCCCCTCCCCGTCGGGAGGGTGCAGGTCAAGCCCTCTTCCTGGGCGCCGAACATCCGGTGCAGCTCGAGCTGAGCCTGTGCCGCGGTCTGTTCTATGCGTCCGCAGGCGGCTGCCAGCGCCGTCTCGTCGTCGGCAGTCACCGCCAAGTAGCCCGTGAAGCGGAAGGCAGCGTGCCCTTCGGCGAGCTCGGTCTCTCGCCGCGTCGTCGCCTCGTACTCGTGGCGGGTCCGGGCGCTGACCGCGAACCCGTGACGCCGACGCAGCTCGGCGTCGGCGGTGCCGGAGGTCCGATCGTGCTCGGCCCGCCGCACCGCACGCAGGGGGGCCATCGGCGCCATCGTCACCGCGATCGTGCGCCTCAGGCCACCTTCGAGCAGGAGCGGCAGCAAGAAGCCGCTTCCGACACCGGTACGCGGCCATTCGGCGATCCAGTAGACCGCGTGGCAAGTGGCGTCGGTCCGGATGCTCGACCAGCCCGTCTCGACCCCGAGCGGCCACGGCCATCCATCCGCGACACCACCGGGGGCGCCGGCCACGGCCGAAGACGACCGGATGACGGCGGCGAGCGCCGTTGGGGAGAGCACGCCGCCGACCTCGAGGCCGGCGGCGATGCACCGCCGCTCGAGCCCGTCGAGCTCCTTGACGATCCGCGCCGGTGTCCCGCTAGCCGGGCGACGAGCTCCCGCGGGCGCCCGGACGGAAACGGCGACGAGCACGTCGTGCCTCCAGAGCACCGGCGCGGCGCGCTCGAGCAGTGAACGGTAGCTGGCGCCCGCGATCCCACGATCCGCCGCCCCGCTCGGTGCGGTCGCGTCGTCGAAGCCGCCAGGAAGGCAACGCGCCATCCACTGCAACCGGTGCAGAGCTCCGCCCTCGCGCGCCAATGCTGCCAGCACCCCGGACCAGGCCGCGACGCGGCGAGCGCGATCTGCTTCATCTCCGAGAGCGAATCCAGACCCCCCGACCCTCACCGCGGCGGTCCACGTGCCCGCCGCCTTGTCGACAACGACGCCGATCGGCCTCCCAGCAACGCCGATCGGCACCTCGTCGAGTTCGAGCGTGGACAGAGAGCCCCGTGTCCGGCGCGGCGTGGACAGAGGGCCCCGTGTCCGGCGCGGCGTGGCCACCCGACGCGCGAGATGCGACGCGACGACGGGCGTCCACTGCTCAGCGCTGCGACCCGCGAGCGGCCAGGTCGCGAACGCGACAGTGGCACCGACCACGCCGAAGGCGAGCAGAGCCCCCCCGGCTCCGCCGACTGATCGCAACAGCAGCACTCCGGTGACGAGTCCGATTCCGACAGCAGCAAGCTGCCCACCCCGCCAGCCAGCGACGAGGCCGCGCCGGCTACGAGGACCGAGTTGGTAGCGGGGAGGCTCATCAGTCATGGTCCCGGTCTCCTTCTGCGAGCACGAGGGACCACCGGGCAACGGATGCCCCGTAGCTGTCGCTCGCTTGCGAACCACTGTCGGACGATCCGTCCTCCGCCACCTCACGGCTGCCGGCAAAGGGTCCCCCGCCGACGTCGCTCACCCCGCCGACCCCGCCGACGCCAGCAGCAGGCCCGGCAGCACTCGACCCGCCTCCCGCCGCGGCGGCGGCCAGGGCGTCGAAGCCCTGCACGCCGCCGGCTTCGATCCCGGCAAACTCAGTGCCCAGGCGTTGCACTGCGCGGGCGGGTCGGCGGCCGAGACCTTCAAGGTGAGCAGTGGCTCCCGCCTCGATGGCGGGCACAAGCTTCAGGAGGGCAACCGGAGCAAAGGCGGCGACGGCAAGCAGCGCGACACCTTCGACGACGCCGGCGATACCGCTCGAGGTTCCGAGCAGGCCCGCCGCGAGCGCGAGCACCGCTGCGATCACGAGCTTCGAGAGCACGAGGGCCGCCAGAGTCTCGGCGAGCCGGCGCGCCCAATGCGACGTCGCCGGCCACGCGAAACCGGCCAATGCGAGAGGCAGGAATAGTGACGCGGCGGCGATGGCGGCTGATCGGACGGCGAGCTCGAGCCAGAGCACGAACGCCACGACCGCCGCGGCGAGAACGACCAGGAAAGCACCGAAGGCCGCGAGCCCGAGCCCTCCCGCACGCCCGAGCTCGCTCGTGAGGCCCGACAGCAGCCGGCGTGTCGGATCACCGGCTGCGCCGAGCACCAAGGCGCTCGCCTGGTCGGTTGCCGCCAGCCCGAGGGCGACGAGCTGCACGCTCACACCGGTGAAGAGCAACGCGAGAGGAAGCCGCACGAGTGCGCTGCGCAGCAGGGTGCCAGGTTCCTGGCGGACAATTGCCTGAATTGCGCCGACTGCGAGCAGCGGCAGCGCAACGCCGGCGCTGAGCACCGCCATGACGGCGAATTCCGATCGGAACGCCTTTCCGCTGAGCACCGGCTCGGTGCTCAGCGAAAGCGCCTTGCCGAAGACGCCGACGAGTGACGCTGCACCCGCGGCAACCCAGGCCAGCAGGCCGTGGAAGAACCCCCCGAGAAGCGCCCGGCTGAGCGAGTCGACGAGGCCGGTGGCTCCGAGGCCATCGAACACACCGCCGATCGTGTGGGACAGCGCGCCGACCGTGCCTTCGATCGATCGGAGGATCCCGGCGATGCCGCCTCCGCCGGCGCTCGAGGCGAGAGCGTGTGCATGGGCCACCAACCGGTGCGTGGGGTCAGTGAATCCCATGACCCGTCTCGAACAGGAAGTTGACGAGCGTCGGAGCGGCCCCGATGACGAGGGCGGCGGCGCCGGAGACGAGCACGGCCTTCCGGCCCGTCGTCGCGTACTGGTAGTTGTTCGTGTGGCTTCCGAGCGCCCAGGCGGCGGCACCGAGCACCAGCCCGATCAGCGATGCCACGAGCGCCCACCAACCGAGGCCGTTGGTGAGCTGCTGGATCGTCGACTGGCCCGGCAGCGCCGAAGCGCTCGGGTCCATCGAGACGATGCCGGCGAGAATCTGAGAAAGCGGTGAGGCGATCATCGGCCTACCTCCGGACGTTGGACTCGTTCTGGCCAGGGATCGGCGAGAGGCTCGGCCCTGGCTTCGGCCGGGCCGCCCTTAGAGGATCGTCCTCCCGACTACCGGCTGACCTACCGCATGAGAAGGAGGAGACCCGCCGCGACACTGACATCCTGCAATGCTGGAGAGAATGGACACTGTCCTTCATCTGAAGGTGTTCGACGTCGTCGTCGCGGCCGTCGTCGTCCTCGTCCTCCTGTCAGTGACGGCCGTACTGGCCGCCCGGCGTGGTCGTCGCGGCTTGCGGCAGCGGTTGCAGGCGCTTGCTTCCCGGCTCGGAGCGGACACGCCCACAAAGGAGCCGAAGGATATCGAGGAGGTCCTCATCTATGTCGAGCGGGCCACCGACCGGGCCACCGAGGCCGTCGCCGAGGCGAGTGCCGAGGCGATCCGGCTCCGTCGCGCCCTCGACACCCTTCCTCAGGCCGTCATCGTCACCGACGAGCGGGGCGAGACGGTGTTTCGCAACAGCAAGGCTGTCGCGCTGATGGGAAGTCGCCACGGGGACGCGCTCGCGGCTCAGGCCGTCGACGAGCTCCTCGCCGAGACGGCGCCCGGCGGCCACGAGGAGCGCGTGCTCGAGCTGTACGGGCCCCCTCGGCGCACGCTCGTCGTCCGGGCGGACAGCATCGACAACGGCCAACGCGCGCTCGGCGTGATCGCGGTCATCGAGGACGTGTCCGAGCGCCGCCGGCTGGAGGACGTCCGCCGGGACTTCGTGGCGAACGTCAGCCACGAGCTGAAGACCCCAATGGGGGCGCTCGGCCTGCTCGCCGAGACCTTGCTCTCCGAGAACGAGCCGCAAGTTGCCCAGCGGCTGGCGCAGCGGATCCACACCGAGGCGTTCCGAATCAGCAGAGTGATCGACGACCTTCTCGATCTCTCGCGGATCGAGAACGAGGAATCGCCCCCCCGCGAACCGGTGCTGATCAACCTCGTGATGGCCGAAGCGGCCGAGCGCGTCCGGGAAGCGTCGAATCAACGCCAGATCGAGGTCACGCTCGAAGAACCCGACCCCCAGGTGGTGGTGCTCGGGGACCGCCGCCAGCTGACCTCGGCCGTCTACAGCCTGCTGGAGAACGCGGTGAAATTCTCACCGCAAGCGAGCAGGGTCCGGTGCATCGGCCGGGCCGAAGGCGACGATTCGCTCATCATCGTGGAGGACCAGGGCGTGGGCATCCCGTCGCGCGACCTGGAGCGAATCTTCGAGCGTTTCTACCGTGTCGACGCAGGCCGCAGCCGGTCGACGGGCGGGACAGGCCTCGGACTCGCTATCGTCCGACACGTGGCCGCCAATCACCGGGGGAGCGTCCACGTCGAGTCTCGCGAGGGAGAAGGTTCGACATTCACCTTGAGGCTTCCTCGCCAAACAAGGACGGACCTGTGACGAACGACCAGCGCCGGAGCACGGGCACACTCCCGACGGACCGCAGCCACTCAGGACGCCGCTGGGAGGCGAGAGTCGCGCCCGGCCACGCGGAGCCGGCTCCCGGACCCGATTCGACCAGCTTGCCGGTCGACGGTGGCGCCGCGGTCGAGGACGAGCGCGGCGCACCTCCAGCACGCGTCCTGGTCGTCGAGGACGCGGAGTCGTTCGTCGACGCGCTGACGGTGAATCTGGAAAGGGAAGGTTTCTCGGTGACCGTCGCCAGGGACGGTGTCGAGGCGCTGGAGCGGTTCGAGGCCGACCGGCCCGACCTCGTGCTTCTCGACGTGATGCTCCCCAGGTTGTCCGGCATCGACGTCTGCCGGGCCATCCGGGCCGGGTCCTCGGTGCCGATCATCATGGTCACCGCGAAGTCGACCGAGCTCGACACCGTTGTCGGCCTCGAAGTCGGTGCCGACGACTATGTCGCCAAGCCCTATCGCGTCCACGAACTCGTGTCGCGCATGCGCGCCGTGCTTCGCCGCACGCCCGGCCCGCACGCGGGCGCGACCCGAGGATCCACCCTCCCGGCCGGCCTGCACGCCGGCGGAGCGGGCGAGGCGCCGGACCGGGCGGTCGTGAGCGGTGTCGAGCAGAGCACCGGCTCCTGGCAGCCGAACAGCGCAGCAGCGCCGCGAGCCGGCGGAAAGCCGGGCCCGACGGCAGCTCCCGCGCGGGACGAGATTCTCCAGGTCGGCGGTGTCGTGCTGGACATCGGGCGTCACGAGTGCATCGTTCGAGACGAGGAGATCAAGCTCCCGCTGAAGGAGTTCGAGCTGCTCGAGATGCTGCTCGGCAACCCCGGTCGCGTCGTGACCCGGGACACCTTGATCGATCGGGTCTGGGGGATGGACTACGTCGGGGATACCAAGACGCTCGACGTGCACATCAAGCGGCTGCGGTCGCGCATCGAGCAGGACCCCTCCAAGCCCGTGCTGATCACGACGATACGCGGCCTCGGCTACCGCTTCGAGTCGCCGCGGCGCTGATTCTTGCCCGCTGTTGAGGTCAACCACCTCGTCGTTCGTTACGCGAGCCTTGTCGCAGTGGACGGCGTCAGCTTCGACGCCGACGCAGGCGAGGTCGTAGCTCTCCTCGGCCCGAACGGTGCAGGCAAGACGACGACGATCGAGACCCTCGAGGGCTACCGGCGTGCCGGCGCCGGCACTGTTCGGGTCCTCGGGCTCGACCCCTGGTCCGACCACACCCGGCTGACGGCTCGGGTCGGCGTGGTCCTCCAGCGCGGTGGGGTGTACCCGGTCATGAGCGCCGAGCGGGCCGTGCGCCTCTTCGCCTCCTACTACGAGGACCCCCGGGACCCCGAGGAGCTCATCGATCTCGTCGGCCTCCGCTCGGTTGCGCGAACGCCGTACAAGCGTCTGTCCGGAGGCGAGCAGCAGCGACTCGCACTGGCGCTCGCCCTTGTCGGCAAGCCCAGCGTCGCTTTTCTCGACGAGCCGACGGCGGGAGTCGATCCGGCGGGGCGCATCGCGGTGCGCGACGTCGTCTCGGCTCTGCGGTCCGACGGTGTCTGCGTGATCCTCACGAGCCACGAGCTCGACGAGGTGCAACGACTGGCGGACCGGGTGGTGATCGTCGACCACGGCAAGGTCGTCGCCGCGGGGCGTCAGGGGGAGATCCAAGGTGGGGCGGAGGAGCTTCGTTTCGCTGCCGACCCTGGACTGGCGGTTGGCGACCTCTCCGCTCGACTCGGCGTTCCCGTGAGCGAGGGGCCGCCCGGCGAGTACGTCGTCTCGGCAGCGCCGGTGCCCGCGCTCGTCGCCTCTCTGACGGCCTGGCTCGCGGAGCGAGACCTTGCGCTCGGCGATCTTCGGGCCGGACGCCAGCGGCTCGAAGATGTCTTCCTCCGGTTGACGGGCGCCGAGGTCGGCGTGCCGGCGGGATCGGCGAATCACGCGGCGGGGTCGGACTCCCGACGACGGGAGCGGCGGGGACGGGGGCGGCGATGAGCTCGCGAGCGCTCCGAGCCCAGATCGGTGCGGAGACGCGGATGACGCTCGAGCGAGGCGAGACGTTGCTCGTCACGCTCGGCATACCCGTCGTGCTCCTCGTGTTCTTCACGCTCGTGCCCGTTCTCCCCACGGGCACTCGTCACCGTGTGGACTTCCTCGCTCCCGGCGTGCTCGCGCTCGCCGTCATGTCCACGGCGATGGTCAGTCTCGGAATCGCGACCGCCTTCGAACGCAGCTATGGCGTCTTGAAGCGTCTCGGTGCCACGCCGCTCGGCCGTCCCGTGCTGCTCACGGCGAAGATCGTCTCGGTGATAGCGGTCGAGGTGGCCCAGATCGTCATCCTCGTCGCCGTTTCGCTCGCCCTCGGCTGGAGGCCGCACCCCGCGGCCGGCCTCGCCGTCGTCGCCGTGCTCCTGGCGACGGTTGCATTCGCAGGGATCGGTCTGGCCATGGCCGGGGCACTCAGGGCCGAGGTGACACTGGCCGTAGCCAACGGGGTCTATGTGATCCTCCTGCTCATCGGCGGGGTCCTCTTCCCCCTCGCCAAGCTCGGGGGCCTCGCCTCCTTCGCCCGCCTGCTCCCGACCGCGGCCTTGTCGGACGCGCTCCACCCGACGCTCGGGGCCGGCTCAGGGGTGCCGCCGGAGGCATGGATCGTGCTTGGCGTCTGGGCGGTTGCGGCACCCGTCGTTGCCGCCATGACGTTCAAGTGGGAGTGAGCCGCCCGCCCGGTCGCAATTGAGTCGCGGGCGGGGTGAGTGAGCCGAGGCCGGCGGCTCAGCGGTAGCGAACGAGGACGTCGACGGCCATCGCGACAAAGACCACGGTGACATAGGTGATCGAGTACGTGAACAGCCGCATGGCGCTCTTCGCGGTGCCCTGCTCCCGGCGAAGGCGCACTGCGTCCGCCAGATACAGGGTGCCCGCGAGGGCGGCAGAGGCCCAGTAGATCCACCCGGAGTGGTCCACCACTCCGAACACGAACGAGGTGGCGACGAGTGCCACCGAGTACAGGATGATCTGGCGTGACACCCGGTCGAACGGGGCGACGGCCGGCAGCATCGGGACGCTGACCGCCTTGTAATCGTCCTGGTAACGCAGCGCGAGAGCCCAGAAATGGGAGGGGGTCCAGATCACGATCATCGCGAACAGCACGACGGCCGGCCACGCGAGGTGGTCGGTGACCGCGGTCCAACCGATGAGCACGGGAACCGCGCCGGCTGCTCCCCCGATGACGATGTTCTGCGTCGAGCGGCGCTTCAAGCCGATCGAGTAGACGAAGACGTAGAACAGCGCCGCTCCGAGGGCGAGCAAGGCGGAGAACAGGTTGACGGCCCGCCACAGCAGCAAGAAGGCGCCAGCCTCGAGGAGGACCGAGAACACGGCGGCAGCCAACGGAGTCACGGCCCCCGTGACGAGCGGCCGATGCTGCGTGCGGTGCATGACGGCGTCGATGTCACGGTCGACGACCATGTTCGCCGCGTTGGCGCCACCGGCCGACAGCGTGCCCCCTACCAGCGTCGCGACGATCAACCACCACTTCGGAATGCCCTTCGCGGCCACCACCATCGTCGGCAGTGTCGTGACCAGGAGCAGCTCGATGATGCGGGGCTTGGTGAGGGCCACGTACGCCTTGAGCTTGAAACCGATCGACCGACGCGGCGCGAGGGCGGTCGTGAGCTGCACCATTGCTTGGAGTGTAGGAGTGGCCCGACGTTCAGACAAGCCATGTCGCCAGCTGGTCCCGGGCAGCACAGAATGGTGGCTTGGAGCGGGCAGGCGTACGATTCGACGGCGGTGCGCCTGCCCCACTTCTCCCCCGCCACCGTGCGCAAGGTGGCCCTCGCGTCGGTGATCGCCTACGCGCTGCTGGTCCTGAGCGGTGGCGCGGTACGACTGACAGGCTCGGGACTCGGTTGCCCCGACTGGCCCTCGTGCTTCCAGCACCATCTGACGGCCGTATCGTCGTTTCACCCGATCGTCGAGTTCGTCAACCGTCTCGTGACCGTGGCGGTGACGGTGCTGTCAGTCGCTGCGCTCGCCGTGACGGCACTACGCAGCCCGCCGCGGCGGGATCTCACGGTGATCGGTGCCGGCCTCGTCGCCGGCATCGCGGCTCAGATCGTGCTCGGCGGCCTCGTCGTGCTCTTCAAGCTCAATCCCTATCTCGTCGCCCTGCATTTCGTGTTGACGATTGTCATCCTCGCCAACGCGATCGTGCTCTACCACTTGTCCGGCAACGACCCGACCCCGGCCGAGCCCGTCGTGGGGCGCGACCTCGTGCTCCTGGCGCGGCTGCAGCTGGGCGCACTCACACTCGTCACTCTTGTCGGCACGGTGGTCACCGGTGCCGGGCCGCACGCAGGCGGCGCCGGCGCCAAGCGGGTGCCGATCGCCTTCCGGGACATCGCGGAGCTGCACTCCAGCCTCGCCCTCTTCCTCATCGGCCTGACCCTCGCCTCTCAATTCGCCTTCCACCACGCGAAGGCGCCGCCGGTCGTGCTGCGGTTCGGGCGTCTCCTGATCGAGGTGATGGCGATCCAGGGGGCACTCGGTTACCTGCAGTACTTCCTGCACGACGCCCCCTGGGTGGTGGAGTTCCACCTGGCGGGCGTGACGGCACTGTGGATCACGGGAGTCGGTTTCTACTTGTCGTTGCATCGGCACGCTCCGGAGGCGACCGCCCGTGCTACCTCGACTCAGGCTGCGGCCACCGTCGCGGTCGGCGGCTGACCGGGCCATGCGCGACACGACCGGGTCGACCGCAGTTCCAACCGAGGTCGAGCGCCCCGAGACGGCCGAGGTGCCGGCTCCGGAGCTGCCCTGGCTCGTCATCGTGTGGAACGACCCGATCAACCTCATGACATACGTGACCTATGTCTTCCAGAAGCTGTTCGGCTATTCGCGGGCAAAGGCGCACAAGCTGATGCTCGACGTCCACTACAAGGGCCGCGCCGTGGTGTCGAGCGGGCCGAAGGAGCGGGCCGAGCTCGACGTCGCCCGGCTGCACCAGCACGGGCTGTGGGCAACCATGGAGCACAGCGGATGAGCTTCCGCCGGCGGATTCGACCGTCCCGCGGCGGTGGCTACGAGTTGCGCCTGGCAACCGAGGAGCGCGATCTGCTCGCGGCGCTGCCGCTCCAGCTCATCTCGCTTCTCGACGACGTCGGCGACGAACTTCCGGGCGACCTGCCCGACGCCTTGCGCCGCCTGCTGCCTCCCGCGTACACGACCGACCCCGACGCGGAGCAGGCGTATGTGTCGCTTACGCGCAAGGACCTGGTCGAGCACCACCGCGAGTCGCTCGAGACGATGTCGGCGACGGCAAAGGCGACCCGACTCGACGAGGAGCAGCTCATGGCGTGGCTCGCCGCCTTGAACGACCTTCGCCTCGTCCTCGGATCGATGCTGGGAGTGACCGAGGAGGAAGCGGATCCGCCCGCGGACAATATGCATCAAGCGGAATGGATCGCCTACCACTACCTGGGCGGCCTCCAGAGCGAGCTCATCGACATCCTCGAGGGGGAACTCCCCGACCCGGTGCCGGGCGCGGACGACCAGGTGCCTGATGACCACTGGGGAGAGCCGCCGGGCGATCTGCGTTGGGACGGCACGCCACAGCCGGGCGACCGGTGAGCGCGCGTCCGGCCATGCCTCGACTCCTCGCGATCATGGGCTCGGGCGAGACGGCGCCGACGATGGTGAAGGTCCATCGGCAATTGCTCGAGAAGATGGGTCCCCCACCGGTCCCGGCGGTCCTTCTCGGCACCCCGTTCGGCTTCCAGGAGAACGCGAACGAGATCGCCGCCCGCGCTGTCACCTACTTCCAGGAGAGCCTTCGGGCACCGATCGCCGTCGGCGGGACGGTCGCCGAAGGAGCGGTCAGGACCTCCGGGGAGGCCGAGCAGGACGCCTTCAGCGACGAGCGGCTCCTGACGACGGTCCGCGACTCGCGCTATGTGTTCGCGGGGCCCGGGAGTCCGAGTTACGCGCTGAGAAAGTGGGAGGGCACGGCCATCCCCAGCCTGCTCATCGAGAAACTGCTCCACGGTGGATGCGTCGTCTTCGCGAGCGCTGCGGCTCTCACGCTCGGAGTCGTCACGGTGCCGGTGTACGAGATCTACAAGTGCGGAGAGGACCCGCACTGGCTCGATGGACTCGACATCGCCTCGGCGGCCGGTCTTCGGGCGGCGATCATCCCCCATTACGACAACAACGAGGGCGGGACGCATGACACCCGTTTCTGCTATCTGGGCGAGCGGCGCCTCTCGATGATGGAGAAGGACTTGCCTGCCGGCGCTTTCGTGCTCGGAGTCGACGAGCACACCGCCTGCATCCTCGATCTGGACGCCGGCACGGCATCGGTGGAAGGAAGGGGCATCGTGACCGTACGTGCTGCCGGCCGCTCTGCGACATTCGCAAGCGGCGAAACCCTGCCGATCGCCCGGATACTCGAAACTGCGGAGGCGCTCGCCCGGGGCGGCGGTCACGGGGAGGGAGCGGCCGCTGGCGGCAGGCCGGCGGCGGGCGGAGGGCAGGTCGTCGGTGAAGCGTCCCACTCCACAGTCGTCGGGCAGCGCCTCAGCACCTCTCCGCTCGTCGACCTGGTGCGGGAGCGCGAGGCGGGCTTCGCGGCGGCGGTCGCTTCCCGGGACATGTCCCTCGCCGTGAGCACGGTGCTCGACCTCGAGCGGGACGTCACCGAATGGTCGACGGACATCCCGGCGGGCGACGAGCTCGACCGCGCCCACGCCAGCCTCCGATCGCTCATCCTCGAGCTCGGCCGGCTCTCCGCGACCGGAGTGCGCGACCCACGGGAGGTGGTCGGCCCCTATGTCGGGGCCCTGCTCGAGCTCCGGGACTCGGCCAGACGGGAACGTCGATTCCAGGAAGCCGACTTCGTCCGAGAGCGGCTCGCCGAGTGCGGTATCGAGGTGCGCGACACTTCTGACGGCAGCGAGTGGCTACTCGCGGGCGAGGGTGGTGCCGGCACTGAGCCCGGCGCCTGATAATTTTCGCCTTCCGCCTTCGGGGCGAGCCCCCATCGTCCAGCGGCCGAGGACATCGCCCTTTCAAGGCGGAAACACGGGTTCGAATCCCGTTGGGGGTGCTAGATGTTTCCCTGTTCAGGCCATACCTGACAAGAACTGGATAGCACGCTCCTTCTCGTTGGCAATCCATGTTGGCAATCCGGACGCTCCCTGAAAACCCCTCGTACAGTGGGGGGAAGGGAGTAACAGTGGCAGGGCACATCCAACAGCGCGGAGAGACGTCGTGGCGCCTGCATGCTTTCATCGGTCGCGACGCGAACGGACGCAAGCAGTACGCCACCAAGACGGTGCATGGCACCAAGAGAGAAGCCGACCGGGCGCTCGCCGCCTTCGTCACCGAAGTTGCACGCGACCGCACCGCGTCAGCAGCGGCCCAGCCGATGACAGTCTCGCAGGTGCTCAAGAAATGGCTCGACGCCAAGTCCCTGAGACTGTCGCCGGTCACGGTGGACCGCTACAAGGTAGCGATCAAGCACATCGAACCGGTGATCGGAGCCACACCCGTCGCTCGGCTGCGTCCGCATCACATCGAAGACCTGTACGACGCTCTGCTGTCGAAGGGACAGTCCGGAGCATCGATTAGGAAGGCTCACTGGGCGCTGCGACAGTCGCTCGCGTGGGCACATCGCCGCGGGTACACGGCGATCGTCGCCACCGATGGCATCGAACTACCACCCCTCGGTGAACGAAAGATCAGCCCGCCCTCGTCGGCGGACGTGCGCACGGTCATCGACCATCTGCTCGCTACCTCTCCCGATTGGGGAACGCTCATCGCCGTCGCCGCGTGGACGGGCTGCCGGCGAGGCGAAGTCTGCGGACTCCACTGGGAAGACCTTGACCTCGACGGCGGCAGCGTTCTCATCCGCCGTGCCGTCGTGAACGTTCCCGGCGGCGTGCTGGAGAGAGGGACCAAGACAGGTGAGATCCGCCGCATTGCTCTTGGTCCTCGATCGATCGAGCTTCTCCGAGCGCATCGGGAGCGCAGCAATGCGCGAGCGGAGACGTGCAACGCGATTGTGGAACCGTCGGGCTACGTCTTCTCTCCGGACGCCGCAGGTCGCCGGTCGTACAGCCCCAACAGCATCACCCGCGCCTTTTCCACAGCGTGCTCAGATGCGGGCGTGCCCCACATCCGGCTGCACGACTTGCGGCACCACTCGGCAACGACACTGCTGAAGAATGGCGCGAGTGTCGGCGAGGTGATGGACCGCCACGGCTGGCGAACCGTCCAGATGGTCAACCGCTACCGGCATCTCCTCGAAGCGCAGGACACCGAGGCAGCAAAAGTGCTGGAGAACGCATGACCGAGCCCCTGGAGGTCGTCGTCATCAATGCGAACTACTGGGCCGACCACGCCCCCCAGCTCGCTCAGATCCTCCGCGGCGCGAGCGAGCGAGGTTCGGCTCTGCCGATCGGCGACCCTTCCGGCCGTCCGCCGAAGCCGGACACGATGGCGACGGTTGTCGACCCCGGCTACTGGTCCGGTCAGCCTGCCGAGTTGCGGGATGCACTCGCTGGGCCGGAGCAGGGGCAGGGTCAGGGTGGAGCTGGTGCCGGCCGTCTCGGAGTCGGTGCCATCTCATCGACGCAGGAACGCCTGACGTTGACGGTCGAGGAGGCAGCCGCTGCACTCGGGATCAGCCGGGCTTTTGCATACGAGGCCGTGCGCCGTGGCGAGATACCGTCCATCAAGATCGGGCGCCGAGTGCTCGTACCTCGGGCGGCGCTCACGAGAATGCTTGGCTCGGTGCCCGATTCGGACGAGCCAACTCAGTAGGTCGCCGGTCTCGCTGCGTCCCTAACCGCCGTCAGAATCAGCCGAGATCGCGACAGACGTATAAGCGTGGGAGCCGAAGCCATCCACGAGACTCCACCCGACCCGGAAGCGGCAGAGCGTCCGTCATCTGAAGCCGCCCTCCGTGCGCTCGGGACGCCGGCTCTTCTCGATCAGGTCGTCGACGCCGGGTACGTGGGTGCGACATGGATTGAGCTACAGCGGCGCCTCATCGAACATGCGCTCGACGACCTCACGCGCTCGCTCGGAGAGGGAAGCATCGTGAGGCGTTGCGCCGCGGCCGGCTATGGACTACGACGGGTGCGAGAGCTGCAGAGCCACCCCTTCCCCGAGGAGATTGCCGCCGAGGCGACCGAAGCCTGTCTGCACCGCTTTCGGGACAACATCCTGGTGCCGGGCGTCTGGGATCCCGGGCAGGGCACGAGACTCGAAGTCTTCTTTGTCGCCTGTTGCCTCCCCGACGTTGCGAACGCTTACCGTCGTTACTCCCGATGGATCGCACGAGGTGACCTGAGTCTCGACGTTCTCCTCGACGACGGCAACCCACGCCTGCAGATCGTTGCCGCGGATCCCAGGGCCGACCCGGCGGAGGTCGTGATGGCGCGTGACTTGATCCTCCGAACGATCGCGCCGTGGCCGATCGACGACCAGACCGCGGTCATCCTTGAAGCCGCCGGATGGAGCCGAGCCGAGATCGCCGACTTCCTGGAGATCTCTCGCGGTGCTCTCGATACTCGCTTGAGCAGGGCACGAAAGCGAGTTCAAGACAATCGGAGGAGCCCTCAGTGACCGAACCTGCCACCAACCCCCTCGACGCATCGAGCGCCGCCCAAGAGCCTGAGCAGAACGGCGGCTCCGTGCGGCTCGGCGACTGGCCGGTGGAATCCCTGGCCGACGATCGCCTCGGCCGCAGCCCTTTCGCGCAGGCGCTCGCGGAAGAGATTCTCGTCGCCCCGGTCTCGGGCGGATACGTGATGGCGTTGTCCGGCCCGTGGGGAAGTGGAAAGACCTCGATCCTGAACATGACCGTAGAGGCGCTCGGTCAACGGGCGATGGTTGTCCAATTCAATCCTTGGATGTTCTCTGGAACCGAGGCCCTCATCAGCCCCTTCTTTCTGGAGGTTGCGAAGCAACTCGGTGACGGTCCTCCGCTTCTCAGGACCATCGCCGAGAAGCTCGCAACATACGGGCGACTGCTCTCCCCGGTGGCCGGAGTCTTTGGCATGGCAGCACTAGTTGACACCGTCACCGGCGTAGCGGATCAGCTCGCCTCGGACCCCTCCGTCCTCGAACAGCGGGCAGCGCTTCGCAACCAGCTCTCCCTGCTCGATCAGCGCCTCGTCGTTGTCCTCGATGATGTTGACCGCCTCCGGCCCAAGGAAGTTCGAGACATCGTCCGGCTTGTTCGACTCGTCGGGGACTTTCCCAACACCCTGTACCTCCTCGCCTTCGATCGCCGGCGGGTCGAAGAGTGCCTTGGCGAAGGCAACCATGATCGGGGCCGCGCCTACCTAGAGAAGATCGTGCAGGTCACCCACGATGTTCCGGTCGCACGGGAGCCCGATGTGACCGGCCTCGTGCTGGATGGGTTGCCGTCGCTCGTTGGCGCGCTTCCGACCGGACCCTTCATCGCTGGCGACTGGCAGAACATCTTTGCCTTAGTCGTGCGGCCACTGCTCAGCACGCCACGGGATGCCCGTCGCTACCTCCAATCACTTCCGATGACGCTTCGCCTCGTCGGCGACGAGGTGGCCCTGGCCGACCTGCTCGGCCTCGAAGCTGTCCGGATCCTGCGTCCAGACATGTTCGAAGCGCTCGTGAGCGTCAGCGACGCCCTCGGGTCTACGCAGCCCGCGCAAAGCGGATACTTGTCCGGTCGCGATCCCAGCACCGGTCCCGTCGGCCCGCTGGTCGCTGTCGATCGTGAGCTTGCCGAGACGATCTGCAAGTGGCTGTTCCCAGCAGCACGTCGCTACTTCGAGAACATGCACTTCGGCCCCGAGTGGCTTGCAACGTGGCGCAAGCAGCGACGAGTCGCCAACCCGGCGGTCTTTCGCTTCTACCTCGAACGACGACTTCCTGACGGTGTCGTGCCTGCCAGGATGATCGACGAATTGTTATCCAACCTTGGGGAACCCGACCGGCTGAGAGAGGTACTCGCGAACCTAAGCGCTTCCGAGTTGACGGACGCGATCACCAGGCTCACCGAGGTGGTGGAAGACATCGAGTTCGACTCAACCCGTTCCCTGGACGACGACCCAGCCCGAACGGCACTTCCCGTCTTCCTCGACCTTCTGCCTCGCCTCCCGGTACGGCTATCCGGCCCGTTCGACCCTGGCGCCACCACGACGATCGTTCGCCTCGCGCATCGCCTGATCAAACGGATCGACCAGGAAGAACGGCGCGCCGCCGTTGTTCGTGGCGTCCTCGGCGACACGACCGTTCTCTCTGCACGTCGTACCTTGCTCTTCGCGGTCGGTCATCGCGACCACATCGGCACGGGGTTCATTGGGGTGGACGACGCCGAAGAGCTGGAAGGAACACTTCGCGAAGTGCTCATCTCCACGCCCCCCGAGACGCTCGCGATCGAGCCGAACCCCGTCGGCCTTGCGGAGCTGATGGTTGAGACCGACGCCGGCCGGGAGGCTCTTGCCCTCGCTGCCGAGGACGACCTGTTCATGCTTGCTCTCTTGACGGGGTCGCGTGCGGACGCACACAGCTGGTCGATCGGCGCCGCAGCGGTCGAAGCGATAGAGATGCTCGGCTGGGATCGACTTGTCGCTTACCTCGGCAAGGAACTGTTACTCCGTCGCATTGTCGAGCTGAGGGAAGCCGTTCTCCACAACTTTCTGACGGCCGATCCCGACCAAGTTCAGGTGCTGGAGCTGGCCTCCCGGTACGCCGTGGGCTGGCGACCCGACACTGCGATGGAACGCATCATGAAAACACGGGACGGCGCGCCTTCGGACGGGCAACCGGCAATCGGCCCGGACACCGAGACGCCATCGAATCAAGACGCTGAAGAACACGCCGCTTCCACTCCACCGCCCTTCCGCGACATTCCTCAACAGGAACCGGACAACGGCGCTGACTGAAGTGCCAAAGCCCAAACTGCCGTGGAACGCAGGTGAGGGCAAGCCTGGCGGTGCCCAACTAGAGACGATACTCTCAGATTTTGAGATTATCCTCTCTAACTGAGCAATGCTGAATTAGAGACGATACTATCGGATTTCGCGATAATCTTCTATACTTGAGCATTATGACCAGCCCGGAGTCAGATTGGGTAAAAGCTCGCCACGGCGACGCCGAGAACCCTACTCCGCGGACCTTGTCGAAGCGGGAGGCAGAGCTTGTCGGCTGGATCGAGGCGGAGCGCCGACCGAGCGTCACTACCGAAGAGGTTCGACAAACCCTCGGATGGCCAGACCACGTCACCAATATTGCCCTCGCCCGACTCGCGACGAAGGGGTGGCTCAGGCGAACGGCGAAAGGCCGCTACGAGACCGTGCTCGCCGACACCGGCGGGTGGTCGCTCCCCAATCCGTGGGCTGCCCTGAGTAGCTGGCGCCAGCCCTACTACGTCGGGTTCAAATCCGCCGCGTACGAACGTCAACTCACACCAGACCGGCCAGGACGCGTGCAAGCGTGCGTGCCAGTCGGTGCCAAGCCTCCTCTGGCGTGGAAGGACGTGCCGGTCACCCTTATCTACCTCCCGGCCTTTTCCGACGAGAGCGTCGAGGAGCAAGAGTTGCATCAATTCCGAGTGCGGATCGCCTCGGTTGAGAAGATCCTCGTCGACTCCGGCGCCCACCCTGGTCACGTCGGCGGCGTCCTCGGGCTCGCCCGCATCGTCGACCGGGCGGTCGACCGGGCCGACTGGGCGGCCGTCGTCAAGCTCGCGTCGCACACGTCACGAGGCCGGGCAAGCTTGCGCCGGCTTGGGGCTCTCCTGAAGGTGCTCGGTCACGACGTCCCCGAACCTCTCGCCCGAGAAGCTACGGCGCGGCCCGGAGAGACGGCGCTGTACCTCGGAGACCGGAAGACACATGGTGCCCGCGGCGAGCGGCTGCCGGAGTGGAACGTCGTCGTCAACGTCGATCCCGCCGCGATTGCGGAAGAGGTACGCCGCTGATGGTGCCGATCGCGTACGTCCGCCAATACGCGGCCGGTCAGGGGATCGGCGTCGACGTCGCAGATCAGGAGATCGTGCTTCACTACGCGCTCGAACTACTGAACCGCAACGGTTTCATCGGAACCCGGGCGCCCAACCCGACACCCGGTCCGTTGCTCTTCAAGGGCGGCACAGCCCTTCGCAAGTGTGTGTTCGGCCAGTCGGGACGCTTCTCGCAAGACGTGGATCTGGACGCAACGCACAAGAACGGCTTCGAGGCGGCGATTGAATCCGCGTTCGCCGCGGACTCGCCCTTCTACGGGATCACCTTCTCGATTCCCAGCTTCCGTTACTCCCAGGACGACAACTTCAGCGGCGGGGTCTCGTACTCCCACGAGAACGGTGCCGGCAACTTCGAGTTGCAGATCAGCTACCGGCTCACCCCGATCCTCGACCCGGTCGACCTCGTCCTGCAGGAGCAGACGTACTTCGCCCGAGTCGAGTTCCCGCCGCCTCGCCTTTACGGTCTCGATCCATACGAGATGATCGGCGAGAAGATCATGGCCTGCAACCGGCGCCGGGGCGGCTCGGCCAAGGATGTCTACGACCTCTTCCTCTGGTCGCAGCGGCCGTTCGACGAAGGGCTCGTGCGGCGGATAGCCGTCCTGAAGGCGTGGACGGATCAACGCCGTCAACCGCTCTATTCGCCGCAACAGTTCCTTGATGCCGTGATTCCGAGGAACTACCGGTGGGAGGACATCGCCGGCCTGGTGCCCCAGCGGATGGAGGCGGACGCCGCCAACATCTGTGCCCAGGTGCGGCAGCGCTTCGCCTTCCTGGCCGACTGCACCGCGCAAGAACGCGAGTTACTGGAGGACCAGACAGCCCATCGCAACCACCGGCTCTTCGAGCAACTCTGTGCCGACGCGAGGGACCTCGCCAGGACGATAAACCGCTAACACTCGATCACGGGTCCGGCGATCCCGGCCCCGGCAGCTCAGTGCGAGTGACTGGCCGTCTTCAGTTCGACGATCTCCTCGTGGTGAGTACCGATGTAGCCCTTGATTTCCTTGGTGTCGCCCTCGACGAAAGACAGGCGAGTCCTGACCTTCTTGACCTCGGTCTCAATGCCATCGAGCCGGATGTCGATCCTCTTGACGCTGGTCTTCAGTTCGCGCAGGTCATCGCTGTGCGCCCGAGCGATCTCCTCCAAGACGATGTTCTGACCCTTGAGATCGCTCATGTCCTTCTTCATCGTCTCTATGTCGTCCCTCATTGCCGGGATCAGTGACTGCGTCTCGACGATCTTTGCAATGTCCCCGGAGATCTTCTCAAGCATCACCCCGAACTTTTGTTCGTCCATCTCGTACCCCAACCCAGCCGCTGGCAACGGTGGGGAATGATACGGAATCGGGTCGGCCAATGGCCGACGATGAGGGCGAGGCCAAGGCAGTGGCTGGCAGTCGTGGCCACAACAAGTTTCGCCAGCAACGCGACAAAGAAACGGCGAATTGTGCGACAATGATGCGCTCTGAGACGTGCAACACTCCCTTATGGCATAAGGGATGCAAGCGTTGCTGAGCAGCGCACATCTGCATGCACACGGTGGGCGTGAACTCGAAACTTCCTGAGAATTGACGGATAATCAGAACGCGTACATGGCATGCAAGAGGTCGTCGGTTCGATCCCGTCTGGCTCCACCACTCCCTGGATTTCGAGTTCGGGTGGAGAGTTTGCGTGACAGTCAAGAGATAATAAGTTTTGTCATGGCATAGTACTAATGTTGGCGTAGCAAGCGCTCTAAGAAAGCGCCCGTTTGGTACAATGCGCTGTAGGACGCAAGCGCTTTGTCGGAGGACCTTCTTTGTGGCCCGTATCGCCGTCGTGGCCCCACCACCCGCCTCTGCTCTGCACCAGCTCGTCGACGACTACTTGATGGCGTGTCGTGCACGCGGACTCGCACCGGGAACGGTTCACAACAGCTACGGCTATCCGCTGCGCTCCATCTTCGTGCCGTGGTGCGACGCGAACGGCGTGGCGACGCCAGCGCAGCTCGACGCCCGCGCCATCGACGAGTTCTCTGTTGCGCTGCTCGAACGCGGCGGCAAGGACGGTCGCCCACTGTCGAAGTACAGCGTGCACGCCTACGCCCGTGCCGTGCGCGGCTTCCTGAACTGGTGCAAGCGCGAAGGCGAGCAGGTTACGGCGCGACCGGCGCTTCCACGGCTACCGCGTCGAGTTATTGACGTACTTGACAGAAACGAGATCACCGCCCTCGAAGCCGCCGCCCCGAGCGAGCGCGATCGCCTCGTCATCCGTGTCCTCGGCGACTGCGGGCTCCGCGCATCCGAACTGTGCACGCTGCAGATGAGCGACATCATCCGCCACGACCGGCAGGCATACCTACGCGTGCACGGCAAGGGCGAACGTGACCGCCTCGTGCCGCTGACGCCAGCACTGCTCCGCCGACTGGAACGCTACGTACGGGACGCGCGGCCGAAGGACTCCCCGCATCGGCAACTCTTCGTCTCATTGCGTCGGGGCCACTCCGGCGACTACGAGCCGCTGACTCGCAGCGGCCTCCTGCAGCTGATCCGCCACTCCGCCGAACGCGCCGGCATCTCCAAGAAGGTGTATCCGCATCTGCTGCGGCACTCGTTCGTCACCAACGCCTTACGTGCCGGCGTGAGCCCGCTGCTGCTGGCGCAGATCGCGGGGCACACTTCGATGCGAATGATCGAGCAGGTGTACAGCCACCTGAACCCGACCGACAGCTACGACGCGATGATCCGTGCGCTTACCGCCACGTCCGACGAGTCGCGTCGGTAGGGCAGCGCTTTCGCCGGTCGTAAATATTCACTGCCGCGACGTCAGTCGAGTCCAACGTCGTCGTCGAACAGCAAGTCGTCGACTCCCGCCAGCGGCGGCCAGCGAGACAGCGCGAGTGCGATCAGGCCAAGCGATTTCGCTGCGATGCGCCGACCAGCAAGCGCTTCTCGAATCGTGGCCTGACTCAGCCCGGCCTCCCGCGCCAAGTCGATGCACTCCCAGCCTCGCCGAGCCATCTCACGCCGCAGGTGCGCAGCGTGAACGGCGACGCTCACTGCCGCTGCTCCGAGCACAGCACGGCTCGCGTACCCTTCCCGCACCGCACCCCCAACAGGCTGGTCATCAAGATTGCCCGGCTCCTCACGCAGGAGCCCACGGCACTCGCATGTGCGGGTGCAATATCAGCGTACGACCCCCGGGGCACCTTCGCGCCTTGTGTCGTTGGACCGTTACAGGTAGAAACCATTGTGGAATAACGGTTTTGGGGCTTTGAGAGGACTTTAGGCGAGGTCGACGGCGTGCTGGAGTAGTGGCGCCACGAGTGGATGTGGCGATGAGGGGAGCAGCACGATCACCTTGTGGCGTGCTCTCGTCATCGATACGTAGAGCACGCGCGAAGACTTGCCATATGGCTCGACCTCGTCGAAGTAGTAATCCGAAGATGAATAGCTAAGCACGACGGCGTCGGCCTCGCGACCCTTCGTCTGGTGAAAGTTCATCAGCTGGATTGCGCCCGTGTCGCCGGAGTCGAGTTCAACGAAGCTGGCGTCGCGTAGTTGCAAAACCGACGTGGCCACGCGGTCCACGACGTCGTCGGACCCGGCTGGCTGTCGTGCCGCGAGAACGGCGAGACTTCGACCTGCGCGTCCCCATGCACGTCGTCCGCTCGTGAAGCCGAGAGCCTCCCACGCGGCGACTGCGACATTGGCCGCAGCGGTTGCATCAAGGCCAGCACCCTCCAGATCTGCGCGCAGTGCCGCAAGACGCGTCCCTAGCACCCCCGGAACATCCGCGCCATCACGAAGGGCAACGGCCACGTACGGCGGATTCGTGGACCGTACGCTTGCGGTTAGCGCAACGCCAAGTGCGAAGCCGACATCTGCCCAGGGTTGATTTCCTCGCGAGAACTGCATCATGGTCACCATGGCGGCGAGGGACTCACCGTACGCTTCGCCGAAGCCGATCGGAGCGTGATCGATGCCGCGCTCGGTCAGGGCCGCGGAGAGCCCCGCTGCGTCGCTATTCCGTTTGGCATAGATCCCGATTGTGGAGTGTCCTTCCTCGCGGAGACGAGCCACTTGACCGGCGATTACCGTCCCTCGATCGCTGTCCGTATCGGGGACGTCGGCGTACACGACAATCCGCCCTTCTTTCACCGCTTTGCAGACTGGTGGTGTGTCGAAGCGCCGCCATCGAACCTCGCCTGCCGCGTCCGGGATGACCTGCGTCGGGTCTCGGTGCGACCCTGACGGCAGCGTGAACTCGACGCAACCAGGCCGGCTACGAGCTGCATCAAGACGAAGCTCGCTCACGCCCTGCTTGTATCCGTAGATCATCTGGTTTGGATCGGCGAGCAGCAGGAGCCTCGCATGCGCGCCGAGGTGTTGGAGAACACGCCACTCGGAGTTGTCGGTGTCCTGAAACTCATCACAGATCACCAGCGACCATCGCAATCCGATCAGGTCGGCGATCGGACCCGGCGTTTCCATTAGCCGCAGTGCAAGTGGCATCAAATCGTCGTAGACCAGGGCGTCGTCTCTATATGCTGCGCCGCGCCCGAGCTTGGACCGAGCTTCGCCAACGATCGTGGGGACTCCGTCAAGGCCGACGTATCGCCCGAATCCGCAGAGCAGTCGATACGCAAGCCCGTGAAACGTCAGGATCTCGACCGCATCGGCGATTCCCGTCAACACCCCGCCGGCTCGACTGCGAATCTGCGCAACCGCCGTCCGTGAAAAGGTCACGAAGAGCACGCGAGGTCCGGGAATCGGGCGAGCCAACCTGCCGTGATCTGTCAACTCTCGACGAGCGGCCCAGAGCGCCGTGGTCGTCTTACCGACGCCCGATCCGCCCAGCACGAGGAGCGTCGGCGCCTGGTGATCGGCAACCTCCTTCTGCTCACCGGTGAGCTGCTCGAACGTGACGCCGCTCATCGCTCGCAACTGGTCACGACGCCGGGATCACAGTTGAACGAATACATCGGTGTTCACGCGGCGGCAGCATTCCAACGCTGCTTGCAGGGCCGAGCCGGCAAGCATCGGAAGCATGCTCGGAAGCGCGTAGATGAACTGCGCGTGCAGGCCGTTGTTGCTCTTCAGTGCCTTGATCGCCTCCTGCTTCAAGTCGTTACCGGTCAACGATTGCCATCCGGTGGGAAGCGGCAGGTGATAGGTGGTGCTCAGGTCCGACAGGGCGGCAACGATCTCACTGTCGGGAACGCCATCAAGAATCGCAGCCTCGATCGCCTTGCCCCTCGGAAGTCGAACGATCGCGTCGGCTGCAGCTTGCAAATCAGCAAGCCGCGAGGCGGCGGCGGCTTCATCGCGGTCGTAATCCACGAGCGCAACGACACGAAAGCCGAGCGATGTACTCACCTCAGCGAGACGGACCACCTGACCGATTCCGCCGTTTGCGCCCCCATCGATCATCCGAATCCCGTAGGCCTCTGGCGGCAGCGTGCCTGCGTCAGCTTCGAGACGCTCTGCGAGAGCGCCGTACGCCGCAGCATCGTGCGGTCCTTCGATCACGATCAGTCCTCGTGCTGTCATCGCCGGGAGAATCTGCCGGTGGAGTTCGCGAGAGGCGACTCGTTGCGCTCGCGTCGCCGGAGTAGCGCCGTAGTGCACGCGCCGGCGTGGACGGTTCCCCAAGGGCTCTCTCGTGAGGCGCACCAGCTCGGAGGACTCGAAGCTGCGAGCTGCTTCGGGCCGGCGGGTCGATAGCCACACCTGCCCAGACTCCCGCCGGAGCAGACTGGCCAGTCGCTCGGCGCTGGAGGTGTCGAGCGAGTCGGCGAAATCATCGACGGTCACGACAGCCTGGTCGTGGCTCGCCGTTGCGATGGCTTCGGCCGTCGCCACTTGAGAGTGGGTGGTCGATCCGTGGCGAGCCAGCGGAAGGAAGCCGGCCTCGTCAGCCAAGTCAAGTGCCGGGGCGAGAGCCCTCAAGAGTCCGGATAGCGAACCCTCGTCCGGAAGGAACCGGACGATCTCCTCCACGGGTACGTCGGTTCCGATATACGGGCGCAAGATGGCGATGGTTGCGTCGAGCGCGGCGATGACGGGGACGGCTAGGGCGAGATCGCCTGACAACCGATCGATCCCTTCGCGCATCTCTTGCAACGCTTCGCCGAGCGCCTCCGCTTCCGTCGCCGTGAGCGCAGACCGAAGCAGGCCGCGAGGTGCGAGGTTCAGAGGCTTGCCACCGGGGAGCCGGTGGAACGGAAACGCCTTGCGATCTTCGCGTCGTACCCGCGCCAAGGAGTCGGTCGAGGGATCGCTGGGCTTTGGCCAGTAGATCGCCTGGTCTCCCCGCTCGTCCACTTCGTCCCACCGACCTCGGTACGCCAGCCGAAGTGCGGGAGTGGAGTCTTCCGGGAGCCCATCCGGACTATCAGTCCCATCCACCAACGCGGCCTCGGTCGGATCCCAGAACTCCAGCTGGTCGAGAAACTGCTGCTGCAGGTCTGTACTGAGGTCCCCGAGAGTTACTTCGATCTCGATGTCGGTGCCGAGATCACTCCGATGAAAGTCGCGCTCGTCGAGCCGCGTCAGGTCGACCTCAAACACCTTGCTGAGAGCGGCGAGAAGGTCGCTCCTACCTGAACGCGGCTCGCCCACAAGAAGGACGTGACCGCGTGGCACGACCTCGATCTCATCGAATCCACGGAAGTTGCGGACGGAGCAACGCAGGATGCGCACGAGGGCCTCCGGTCAGGATCATTCAGTCGCCCCCATTCTCGCGTCTTGCTCGACGGGCGTAGCTACTACTTGCCTCCGCCAGTCCGGGTGCGCCGTCCAACGCGGCCTGCGCTCTGTTGACATCCTTTGAGGCCATCACCTCACTGCGGAGATGGCGCTGTGTACCATTGACGGCAGCCGGCGGAGCGACTCCACTCATCCGCGCAACGCGATTTTGGGTGTTCACTTACCTGTAGTAATGCTCTGAACAGGTACTCGGTGGACTTGTCCCACTACCTGTCTCCCCCGTCTTCTCCTTATCTTCCATACGATTCCACCACCCACGCACCTGTCTTTGGATCGTCTCCTGTGAACAGGCGATCCTCCCGCACCCCACCCGCACAACGTGCACATAAAAGTGCGAATGGGGTGCGGGAACAAGACAGGTGCGTGGGTGGTGGAAGAGGAGTCCAGGAGCAGTGTGACGGGAGAGAGAAAAGAAAACTCGAAGAGACAATTGTGAAAGGAAGAAGAGAAGAGAAGAGAAGAGAAGAGAAAAAGACAAAAGAGAAAGGAAGAAAAGAAGAAAGAGAGAAAACGAAAAAGACAAAGGAGAAAGGGAGAAGAAGAACACGACGAAGAGGAACAGGAGAAAGGAGACGCGGAGGAAGACGAAGAAGATGACAAGCGCGATGAGAACGAAGAAGAGGAAAGGGCGCGCGGGGAGGAACAGAAGGAGAGAGTAAAACGCCGAGAAGAGAGACGAGAAGAGAGACGAGAAGAGAGACGAGAAGAGAGACGAGAAGAGAGACGAGAAGAGAGACGAGAAGAGAGACGAGAAGAGAGACGAGAAGAGAGACGAGAAGAGAGACGA
>Ga0182015_10000358_pt1 | contig 65275 bp, 53 predicted proteins | sample 712P3MmetaG_FD_120478 | JGI IMG/M metagenome (GOLD analysis project Ga0182015, IMG submission 120478) | Permafrost microbial communities from Stordalen Mire, Sweden - 712P3M metaG | ecosystem: Environmental > Terrestrial > Soil > Wetlands > Permafrost | place: Sweden: Stordalen | collected...
AGCTCCCGCACCCGCTTCTTGATCTGGGCCTCCGTGAACATCACGCTCTCCAGGTCCGGGTGCTCCTTCGACGTCTTGCTCCTGGTCGGCATGGGTGGTGGCGTTCAGAGAGGCAAACGGCGGGTCCGGACGCAACCTGTTAAGGCGGCCCCGCGAAAAACTCCCCCCTGTTGCGCTTTTGACTTCGACTGAACGGCCCGTTCCGCCGAGATTCGTCCCGTCGCGCGCCATGATCTCCATTCGCATCCAGAAGCTCACAAAGCGTTTCGGCGCCGTGGTCGCGCTGCACGACCTGGACCTCGTCGTCGGGCCGGGGGAGCTCTTCTTCCTCCTGGGCCCGAGCGGATGCGGCAAGACGACGCTGCTGCGGTGCATGGCGGGGTTCTACATCCCGGAGGAGGGGAGGATCTTCTTCGGGGACGAGGACGTGACCCAGCTGGCGCCCCACAAGCGCAACACGGGGATGATGTTCCAAAGCTACGCCCTATGGCCGCACATGACGGTCGCCGAGAACGTGGCCTTCGGCCTCGAGGAGCGGAAGCTGCCGCGGCCGGAGATCCGCACCAAGGTGGGCGAGGCCCTCGAGTCCGTCCACATGGGCGCCTTCGCCGAGCGCAAGCCGAACCAGCTCTCCGGCGGGCAGCAGCAGCGCGTGGCGCTCGCCCGCGCGCTGGTCATACGCCCCCGCTGCCTGCTCCTCGACGAGCCGCTGTCGAACCTGGACGCCAGGCTCAGGCTCGAGATGCGGATGGAGATCCGCCGGATCTGCAAGGAATTCCAGCTGACGACCGTCTACGTGACCCACGACCAGAAGGAGGCCCTTTCGGTCTCCGACCGGATGGCCATCCTCGAGAGCGGCCGGATACTCCAGGTGGGGACCCCCCAGGAGGTCTACCGCCGGCCCGCGAGCAGGGTCGTGGCGGATTTCATCGGCGAGACGAACTTCATCGCCGGCAGGCTCCTGTCCTACGCCAAGGGGCAGGCCAGGGTGGCCACGGACGTCGGCGAATTCGACGGGGTCCTCGGCGACCCCGCCTCGCAGCCCGCCGCGGGGTCCGCGGTCACCGTCTCGGTTAGGCCCGAGTGCTGGACCCTCTCCGGGGAGCGCCCGGCGCAGAACGCGATCAAGGGCCGCATCGGCAAGTCGACCTACCTCGGCGAGAACGCGCAGTACGACTTCGTGTCCGCGGGGACGACGCTCAAGATCCTGGAGCTCAATCCCAGGTTCGTCGACCGCTCGGACAGGGACGAGTTCTTCGCAGGCGTCCGTCCCGAGGACGTGGTCGTCCTGACCGGCTGAGGCTTCCCCGATGCTCAAGCGGGGGTTTATCATCCTGGCCCTTGTCGCGACGGTCGCCGTGCCGTTCATCCTGCGCCCGAGGCAGCCTTCGCCGGGGCAGGCGGACGACACCCTTGTCATCATCACCCCGCACAACGAGGCGATCCGGCATGAGTTCACCCTCGGTTTCCGCGACTGGTACAGGTCGAGGACCGGGCGCACGGTCTACGTCGACTGGAGGAACGTCGGCGGCACAAGCGACATCGCGCGCTACCTGCAGGGGCAGTATGACGCCTCGTTCCAGAACCTCTGGACCTCCGTGGCCGGGCGCTCCTGGAGCGCCGAGATCCAGTCGGCCTACAAGAACGGGAGGCTGCCGGCGGACGCCTCGCCGCTTGCGCGGGAGGCGCGGGCCACCTTCCTCGGCTCCGAGGCGGGATGCGGCATCGACCTCTTCTTTGGAGGGGGGCCGTATGACTTCGGGATCCAGGCGCGCGCCGGCCGCCTGGTCGACTCGGGGATCACGGCGACCCAACCCGGGTGGTTTGCCGAGCAGGTGTTTCCGATGACCTTTGGCGGCGAGAGGTACCGCGACCCCGGCAACCTCTGGCTGGGGACGGTCCTGAGCTCCTACGGCATCATCTTCAACCGCGACGCGCTCAGGCGCATCGGTTTCGACCGGGAGCCCGAGCAATGGACCGACCTGGCCGATCCCCGGTTCCTGGGCCAGGTGGGCCTTTGCGACCCGATGCAGAGCGGGTCGATCGCGGCCGCTTTTGAGAACGTGATCCAGCAGCAGATCCACCTCAGGCTGGACTCGATCATGGCCGCCGATCCTGCGTCCGACCCCGGGGCGGCCACCGCGGCGGCCGAACGCCAGGGCTGGATCGAGGGCCTGCGGCTTCTCCAGCTGGTCGGGGCGAACGCCCGCTACTTCACGGACACCTCGCAGAAGCCGCCCATCGACGTCGCGACGGGCGACTGCGCCGCGGGCATGTGCATCGACTTCTACGGGCGGGAGCAGCAGGAGGCGGTCCGGCGGCGCAACGGGACGGACCGGATCGCCTATGTGTCCCCGGAGGGGGGATCGGCCTTCTCGGTCGACCCGATCGCACTCCTGCGGGGCGCGCCGCACAGGCCGGTGGCGGTCGCCTTCATCGAGTACGTCCTCTCGCTCGACGGCCAGAAGCTCTGGAATTTCCGGACCGGCACCCCGGGCGGACCCGAGCACTTCGCCCTTCGGCGGCTACCGGTGCGGAGGGACTTCTACTCGCATGCGGAGTGGCGGCCTTACCGAAGCGACCCGGACGTCGACCCCTATTCCGAAAGGAGCGTCCTGGTCCATCACGACGAATGGACGGTGGCGCTTTTTGACGAGCTGAAGTTCATCATCCGGGTCATGGACGAGGACACGCACCCGGAGCTCGTCGAAGCGTGGCGGGCGATCATTGCCGCGCCCGGGCCATCGCGGGCGAGGGCCCTTGCCGTCCTGCAGGACCTGTCCTCCGTCGACTATGACCAGGCGCTCGGGCCCATCACGAGGGCGCTCGTCTCCAAGAACAAGGTCGACGAGGTCAGCCTCGCCCGCGACCTCGACGAGGGATTCCGGAGGAACTACCGGCGCGCGGAGCGGATCGCGAGGGGCGGCGAGTAACGGCGCTCAGAGGGCTGCGAAGCCGGCCGCGAAGGCCGCCTTGTCCTTGGCCGCGAAGAAGGAGGTCCCGGCGACGAAGGTGTCGGCGCCCCTCGAGCGACACAGCGCGGCGGTGTCGTGCTCGATCCCGCCGTCCACCTCTATCCTCAGGTCGAGCCCGCGCTCGCTTCGCCAGCGGTCGACCTGCGCGATCTTGGGGAGCATGTCCTCCCGGAACGACTGGCCGCCGAAGCCGGGCTGCACGGTCATGACAAGCACGAGGTCGACCTCGCCGAGGAACGGTTCGATCGCCGCCGCGGGCGTTCCCGGGTTGAGCGCGATCCCGGCCCTGCACCCGTGCGCCCGGATCGCCCGGAAGGCCGCGGCGTGGTCGAACGCGGGCTCTATGTGGATCGTTATCCGGCTTGCCCCGGCCTTGGCGAACGCATCGACGAAGAGGTGTGGTTCGGACAGCATCAGGTGCGTGTCAAAGAAGAGGGTCGAGCCGTGGCGCCTGAGCGCGGCGAGCGTTTCCGGGCCGAAGGAGAGGTTTGGCACGAAATGGCCGTCCATCATGTCGAGGTGCAGCCACTTCAGCCCGAGCCGCGACACGGCCGCCGCGCTCTCGGCGAGCGCGCCGTGGTCTCCAGCCAGCAGCGAGGGGGCGAGGATAGGGGGATTCAAGGTCTGCCTTTCTGGCTCCAGGCTCACCAGACGTCGAGAACGGCGTGGGTCAGCTTGTCGGACAGGGAGCTGGCGAGGAGCGGCAGGGTGTTGTACTCGGATTGAAGCTGGTCGTTGCTGGTGCCGAACGGCACCGACCCGAGGCCGTTGTCGGTGAACGCCTCGCGCTGGGCCTCTATGATCCTGCCGTCAAAGAGCAGCCGGCCGGTCCGGTTGTCGCGCAGCCGGCAGCTTGCCTGGAGGTGCAGCGTGAACTTCCGGGCAAGCCCGACGTCATCCTCGCGGTTGGCCGCGTTGTTGCGGTGGTAGTTGACGATGGTCACCTCGAGCGTGGCGTCCGCGTCCGCGGCGCTGTCCACGACGGTGACGCGCCCGTCGCGAACGAAGGCCTCGCGGATCATCGTGCTCAGGAGCGCCTGGGACTGCGCGAGCGTCGTCTTGTTTTTCGCGGGGGCGATGTAGAGCGTCGAGAAGGAAGGGTCCGCGCCGGTCCCGAGCCTGTAGTCCGCGCAGCCCTGCGCGAGGAGCGCGGAGGCAAGGATGAGGCTCCGCACTCGCTTCATCGCGGCCTTCCCGGTTCAGAACAGCCAGAAACGCTTCTTTTCCGGGGGCTTCGGACCCACGGAGGCCCGCGAGACCCGCGCGTCCAGGTCGGCGAGGCGTTTCTTGGCCGTTCTCGCCGGCCCGGAATCCGGATAGGACGTGATCGCCTCATTGTAAAACACCCTGGCGGCCGTGAAGTTCAGCCGCTTGTAGAAATAGAAGTCGCCGATGTAGATTTTGCTCAGCGCCAGGACGGTCTTCATCTTGTCGACGCCCGCCGCCGCCACCGCTATGTTGGAGTCGCCCGGATAGAGGATCATGTAGTCCTCGTAGTAGGTCATCGCCTCCTTGGTCGCAGCCTGGTCGTACTTCGGGCCCTCGGTGAGGGACGCATGCAGGTCGCCCAGCTTGAGGTAAGCGACGGGGGCCAGAACGCTCTGCGGGTAGTTGTTGATGAGGCGGTCGAGCGCGTCGATCGCATCCTCGGTGCTCTTGATGAACTGGTTGCCCCGCGCGATGTCCATCAGCGCCAGGGGCGCATAGTCGCTGTAGGGCGCGTTGAGCAGGATGACCTCGAAGAACTCGATGCCCCGGGTCCGGTTGCTGAAGGTCGGGAACCAGCCCCAGGCCCGGTTGTGCGCGCCGTCGATGAGGGCCGAGGCGATCCGGTACTGCTCGCCGATGATCTCGTTGAACCGCTTCGTGTTCGGGTAGCGGCGCAGCAGCTCCTGGAAGTCGAGGAACGACTTGTAGTACTGCTTTCTCTGGTCGAGGAGGTAGGCCGCCCTGTAGAGCGCCTCGGGCGCGTAAATTGATCCGGTGTATTTTCTTGCGATTTTCTCGTAGGCCTTGATCGCGGAACCCCGGCTGCCGGCCTCCTCCTCCCTGCGGGCCTTGTTCATCAGGTCGAGGGCCGTTCGGCCCTGGGTGCCGGTCAGGCCGGCCAGGGAGGCCCCCTCCACCTGCCACCCGGTGCTGGCGGACCACGTCAAGTCAGCGGCCAGCCGGGGGGTTGCGCCGAACGTGAAAGCCGCCGCGACCCAGATGGCGAGCAGACTGCGGCGGGAAAAAGAGATCGGCATGTGGACGGAAATCACCAGCGAATCAGGGCGCTCCCGTAGGTCAAGCCTGCCCCGAAAGCTACGAGAAGCGTAATTTCGCCCGGTTTAATCCGGCCGGCCCGGCGGCCCTCGTCGAGGGCGATCGGGATCGAGGCGGCCGACGTGTTGCCAGAGCGGTCGACGTTGACGAAGAAGCGGTCGATGGGCAGCTCGAGGTACTGGGCGATGGCCTCGATGATGCGGAGATTGGCCTGGTGGGGGATCACTAGCCCGATCTGATGGGCCTCGAGCCCGTGTTGTTCCAATATATCGCGCGCGGCCTCCTCCATGAGGCGGACGGCCAGCTTGAAGACCTCCTTGCCCTTCATCTTGATGAAGGGGTCGCCCCGGGCGATCGACCTGGTGGTCGTGGGCGCGCGGCTCCACTCGTCCGACGTGTCCACCAGCCTGGAAAGACCACCCTTCGTGAGAATCCGCTCGGGAGCGTGCGCGCCGGTGCCGACGATGACGGTTGAGCGGGCGGGCATGCCGGAGAATCTACGGCACGGGCGCGGCGAGAAGCTCGTTTGCGCGCGCGATGTCGGCCTCCATCCGGTGGTTCATGTCGGTCTTGATGATCTCGCCCGCCGCCCGGATCGCGCTCTTGATCGCGTGCCGGTTCGACGAGCCGTGGGCCTTGAGGATGTTGCCGCGGAGACCGAGGAGGGGGGCGCCCCCGTACCGCTCCGGGTTGATCCTGTCCTTGAGGGCGGCAAAGGCGCCCTTGGACAGCAGCGCCCCCGTCGCCCGCATCGGGTTCGCGCTGAGCTCCTCGCGCAGCATGCCGGAAATGAACTTTGCCAGCGATTCCCAGCTCTTGAGCATGATGTTTCCGACGAAGCCGTCGCAGACGACGACGTCCACGTGCTCCGCAAACACCTGGAAACCCTCGATCGGGCCCGCATACTTGATGATCCCGCCGATGCGCTTGAGGAGCTCGTTCGTCTCGGTGATGAGCGAGTTGCCCTTTCCGTCCTCGGTCCCGATCGACATGAGGCCGACGCGCGGCGAGTGGATCCCGAGCATGACGCGGCAGTAGTGGTTGCCGAGGATCGAATTGTGGACGAGGTGCTCGGGCTTCGGCTCGGGGTTGGCGCCGGCGTCGATCAGCACGAAATGGCCGCCCTCCCTCGGGACGACCGCGGCGAGCGCGGGCCGGGCGACGCCCTCCATCGTCCGCAGGCGCAGGGTCCCGCAGGCCATGAGCGCGCCGGTGTTGCCGCAGCTCACGACGACATTGGCCTCGCCGGCCTTCACCAGCTCGATCGCCCTGACCATCGAGGAGTCCTTCTTCCTCTTCAGGGCGACGAGGGGCTTGTCCTCCATCGTGATGACCTCGGACGCATGGAGGATGGACAGCCTTTCGCTCCGGTGCAGGCCGTAGTGCGAGATGATCGGCCGAAGCAGGGCCTCGTCGCCGACGAGGGTGATCGGATTCAGGTGCGGGTTCTGGGCAAGCGCCAGCTTGACCGCCGCGACGACCTCGCTCGGGCCCAGGTCTCCCCCCATCGCGTCGACTGCGATCCGACCGGGTGATCCGGGGGCCATGACCGTCGGCGTACCGTCTGGGGCGGACGGTTAGACCTCAAACCTCTACGTTGAGGACTTGGCGACCGCGGTAGGTTCCGGTCTTTGGATTCACCCTGTGGGGGCGGAAAAGGCTGCCATCGGCGGGATCCCGGGCGAACTCCGGCGCTATGAAGGCGTTGGCAGCGCGCCTGTTTGCACTACGGCGCTTGGACTGTTTGCGTTTCGGATTGGCCATTGTAAAGGGGGTTAAAGGGTGACCGTTTAAAGGCCGGGAGGGCCGCCCGTCAAGCGCGCACTGGAACGCACACAAGACTTGTGCCTCCGGCCGGCTCGCGTAGCAAGGAGCGACTCCATGTCGCCCTCGCTTCTTCAAATCGTCGTCCTCGGCATCGTGCAGGGGGCCACCGAGTTGCTTCCGGTCTCGAGTTCGGCGCACGTGATCATCGCCGAGAGGATCATGCACCTCGACCCCTCCAGCCCGGAGATGACGTTCCTGCTGGCGATGCTGCACGCCGGGACGATGGTCGCCGTGATCGCGTATTTCTGGAGGTCGTGGAAGCAGAGCTTCTTCCCGGGCGCGCCGCAGTTCGCCTCCGCCGTCGGCCGCCTGGTTCTGGCGACGGCGGTCACAGCCGCCCTTTACCTGGTGCTTGAGTTCCTGCTCAGGAGAACGCTGCTGCGCGACCGGCCGGGAGCCGACCTGGAGGTGCTGTTCTCCAACCTGCCTTTGATCGCGCTGGCGCTCACCGCCGGGGGGATCCTCATCGTCGTCGCCGGCTACAGGATCCGGTCGATCGGCGCGGCGCCGCTCGGGCCCGGCGCCGCGGGCCGCTCGGTTTCGGCCGCCGAGGCGCTCGCCATCGGACTCGCCCAGGGGTTCTGCCTGCCCTTCCGCGGGCTTTCCCGGTCCGGCGCGACCATCTCCACGGGGATGCTGGCGGGGGTTCCCAGGCGCATGTGCGAGGAGTTCAGCTTTGCCCTTGGGGTCGTCCTCACGCCCCCCTTGATCGTCCGGGAGCTGAACCGGTTCTACAAGGCAAGGGCGGAGCACGGGGCCGTCGACATCGCTTCGCTCATCATGCCGGGTCTCGCCGGCATGGTCCTGAGCTTCGTCGCCGGGCTTCTCGCGCTTCGCTGGCTCTCGGGCTGGCTCGAGAAGGGCAAGTGGCACTATTTCGGGATCTACTGCTTCGTGGCTGCCGCCGGGGTCTGCGCCCTCGCGGGGATGGGATATTGAGCCATGGGAGACCTTCAATCGCTCACAATCTCGCTCGGCGCCGGGCGCGACCTCACCGCGGATGAGATCAGCGGCGCGGCGGACGCGCTTGCATCCGAGCAGCCGTCCGACGACGCGAAGGCCGGTTTCCTTTCGGCGCTCGCGAGGAAGGGGGAGACGTCGGCGGAGATCGCTGCCTTCGCGGGGGCTTTCCGGGCGCTCGCCTTGGACCCGGGCGTCGCGGATTGGTCGTCCCGGGCCGTCGACATCGTTGGCACGGGAGGGGACCACGCCGGGGGATTCAACGTGTCGAGCATGGTCACCCTCGTCGTCGCGTGCGCGGGCGTCCCGGTGATGAAGCACGGCAACCGGGGGATCACTTCAAAATGCGGGAGCGCGGACCTGTTCGCCGCCATGGGAGTCAGGCTGGATGCGTCGCCCGAAAAGCTGCGGGGCGCCCTTGCCACGCTCGGCTACGCCTTTTACTTTGCGCCGTCGTGGCATCCGGCTTTCAAGCGGATCGCGCCCGTCCGCAAGATGCTCGCGGCCCGCGGCGAGCGCACCGTCTTCAACATCCTCGGCCCGCTTCTGAATCCCGGCCGGCCGGCGAACGTCCTGCTCGGCGCCGCCTCGCCCGCCCTTGTCGACAAGCTCGCCGAGGCGCTCGATGCGCTCGGCACCGCGTCGGCCCTTGCGGTCCATGGGATCATCGGCCCTGGGCGCGGGATCGACGAGCTCACCTCGGCGACCGTGAACATGGTCCGCGGCGCCGGGCGCCTGAGGGCGATCCGCGGCGAATGGACGCCGGAATCGCTCGGCCTGGCGGTCTCGCCCTTCGCGGACATCGTTGGCGGCGACATCGAGGCGAATCTTGCCCTTGCGACCGCCCTTGCCGCCGGCGGCGGCCCGCGCGGTCTTGCCGACACGATCGCGCTCAACGGCGCCGTGGCGCTCTGGATTGCCGGGGCGAGGCCGGATGTGCGGGGGTCGATCGGCGAGGCCCGGGAAATCCTGCTCGGGGGCGCGGTGCGGCGGAAAATCGCGGACACCCGCGATTTCTACGGTGGATAGGACGCGCGGCATGCAACGGCTCTATTTCGGGACGGACGGCGTGCGTGGGCCCTACGGGGGCCCGGTCGTCAACGAGGCCTTCGCCTCCGGGCTTGGGTTCGCGGCCGCCCGGTGGCTCGAGGGGCGCGGCGTGCATTCCGGCAGAGTGCTCATAGGCCGCGATACGCGGGCGTCGGGGGCATCGCTTGCGGCCGCCGTGGGCGCGGGCGTCATTGCCGGCGGCGGCCGGGCGGTGGCGCTCGGGATAATCCCGACGCCCGCCGTTTCGCGGGCCGTCAGGCTTGGAGGCGCGGCGCTTGGCGTCGTTATAACCGCCTCCCACAACCCGGCCTCGGACAACGGGGTCAAGTTCTTCGGGCCGGACGGCTCCAAGCTGACCGACGCCGACGAGGCGGCGATCGAGTCTCACCTTCCCGCGCCAGGAGCCGGTCCCGGCCCCGGGGGAGGGGACGCGGGACCGATCGCGGGCGAATCGGTGCTCGAGTCTTACATCGAGGCCGCGGCGCGCATCCTGCCACCCGGCTCGCTCCGGGGATGGAAGATCGCTCTCGACTGCGCGAACGGAGCGACATGCGCCTCGAGCCCGACGGTCCTTTGGGCTCTCGGGGCCGAGGTCGCGGGCCTGGGGGACAATCCCGACGGCTTCAACATCAACAGCGGGGTCGGGAGCGAGCACCCCGAAGCGCTCGCCGAGCGCGTCCGATCGGGCGGAGCGAGGGTCGGGATCGCGCACGACGGCGACGGCGACCGCTGCGTGCTCTGCGACGAACTCGGGGGAGTCCTCGACGGCGACGAGATGCTGGCCATACTCGCGACGCACGCGCTCGGCCAGGGAAGCCTGGCCGGCAAGACGCTCGTCGTGACGGTCCAGAGCAACCTGGGGGTCGACGCGGCCGTGGAGGCCGCCGGCGGCCGCGTCATTCGCACCCCGGTGGGCGACCGGTATGTCGCCGAGCGGATGCGCGCGGAGGGCGCCATGCTCGGGGGCGAGTCGTCCGGCCACATCCTGTGCTTCGATTTCGGCCCGACGGGGGACGGCCTCGCCGCGGCCCTCAAGGTCATCGGGGTCATGCTGGAGACGGGCCGGCCGCTCTCCGAGCTCCGAAAGGTTCTTCGGAAGTTCCCGCAGCTTTCGGCCGCACTCACAGTTCGGGAGAAGCGGCCGCTCGAGTCGCTAGCGGCGCTTTCCGGCGAGATCCGTGCGATCGAGCGCGAGCTCGGGGCCAAGGGACGCGTCCTCGTCCGCTACTCGGGCACGGAGCCGAAACTCCGGCTTCTGGTCGAGGGGCCCACCGGACATCTTGTACGGACGGGGATCGATCGGCTCCGAGCCGCGTGTCGGGCCGATCTCGATGTGCTGTAGCCGTCAGGCTTCCTTGACGGCCCAAGATTAGGCTTGTCATCCTACAGCTGTAGGACTTATTTCCTACGTTTGTACGAGATATGCCGCCAAAAATCTCAAGCGCTGAGTGGGAAGTCATGAGCGTGGTCTGGTCCAGGGGCCCGCTGACGGCCACCGAGGTGTTCGGCTCTCTTCCGTCCGGGCACGGATGGAAGCAGAAGACGGTGAACACGTTTCTCACGCGGCTCGTCGACAAGGCCGTCGTGTCCGCGGACCGGCGGGAAAAGGCATTCGTCTACACCGCGCGCGTGTCGCGCGAGAAATACGTCCAGGCCGAGAGCAATTCATTCCTTCAGCGGGTCTTCCAGGGCGCGACGGGCGACCTGGTGCTTCATTTCTGCCAGAGGGCCGACATGACGGCGGACGAGATCCGCGAGCTGGAGCTGCTGCTCAAGGAGAGGAAGGTCCGCAAATGAGCATGATGACGTCGGTCTTCAAGGTGGTGGTTGACGGTTCCTGGAGGGCGTCCTGCCTGATCGTCGTTTTTCTGACCCTGAGGTGGCTGCTCCGCGGGCACGTGTCGGCGCGCATCCTGTTCTGGGTGTGGATCGTGGTCGCCCTCCGGCTTCTCATCCCTTTCGCGGTCCCGGCAAGATGGAGCCCTTTCAATCTGACACGGCTTGCGTACCGCGGCGCCGCGGCGCCCGATGGGGTCCATCCGGAATCCGGACAATCGGATGCCGCCCCTTCGCGTCCGGCGCAAATGCCAGCCGCCCACACGTTGCGTCCGGCGGCAACCCCGGCTGTTCGGCCCGTGGTCCTGCCGTCGGTCCAATGGATGGCGTCCGCATGGTGTGTCGGCATCGCCGTCCTCTTGGTTGCGCGCTTCCTCGCCCACCGCCGCTTTGCACGCCGGCTGCGGGACTGCCGCAGCGTGGGGAGCGAGGGCGCCAAGGCGTCTCTTGCGGCTGAAACCGCGGCCACGCTTGGCGTACGCGGCGTCCGGGTCACCATCACCGATTCGGTCGGGGCTCCCGCCCTGTATGGGATCTTCCCGCCGAGGCTCCTTTTCCCCCCGGGGCTCCTGGAACGGCTTAGCGCCCGCGAGGTCCAGCTGATCGTGAGCCACGAAATGGGCCACTACACGCGCCGCGACCTCGTGGCGCACGCCCTGATCCAGGCGGCCCAGATACTGCACTGGTTCAATCCGCTGGTCTGGGTTGCGGCGCACGCCGCTCGACACGACTGCGAACTTGCGTGCGACGAGCATGTCCTGAGCCGGTTGGGCCCGACGGAGCCGGAGGCATATGGCGCGACGCTCCTGAAGATTCTCGGCATGGCCCGGCAGACGACCGAGGCGCCGCTCGGCTTGGGAATCGTCGAGTCCAAGGAGCAAATAAGAAGGAGAATCATTATGATCATGGCAAACAAGCCCTCCTCATTCACGCGCACTATCGTCGGGTGCGCGTTGCTCGGCCTGGTGGTTCCGCTGTGCCTCACCCGGGAGACCCGGGCGCAGCAGCCCACTGCCGCGCCAACGCCGAGCATCACGAGCTCGGCACCGGCCGGCTGGCATAAGAACGGGGACATGACCTCCGCATATGTCGTGGGCGTCGACCGGGCCCAGATGCACGACGGTTTGCCGAGCGCCTATGTGAAATCCATAAAGCCTGAGATCACAGGCTTTGGCGGAATGATGCAGATGTGCTCAGCGGAGAAATTCCTCGGCAAGAAGCTCCGGTACAGCGCGTGGATGAAGACCGAGGGCGCGAAGGATGGGGGAGCCCATCTTTGGTTCCGAGTCGACGGCTTGGAAACCGACGCGGTGCTTCAGTTCGACAACATGGCGCACCGGGCGGCTATGGGCACGACCGACTGGCAGCGGTATTCCCTCGTTCTCGAGGTCCCCGACAATGCCGGGGCGCTCGCCTTTGGCTTTTTTGTCGGCGGGACCGGCCAGGCCTGGGTAAGCGGTGCGAAGATCGAGGAGGCTGGGCCGGATGAGCCGGTCACAAACATCCCGCTCAGCACGGGCAAGGCGCGGATCCTCCCGAAGGCGCCCGTGAACCTCTCCTTCGAATGAACCGCCCCGCACATGGCATTGGGCGCGTCCGTCGCAAGGTTTCGCTGGCGGGTCAAACGCTGGCTTTATTCGCCGCTGCGTTGCTGGGGCCGCCCCTCAAGTCGCAGTCGATTCCTGTCGATGAGATTTCCGGGCCGGACGACTCGATTCATGACGAGCAGTACGGCGTCACGGGCCGATATCCCGAGGACTGGCTGATCCGCGGCGCCCAGCGATGGGGCGACCAGGCGACAACAATCTACTTCGCCGCCCCGGAGTGCCAGGTGGCGACTCCCAGCCTGTATTACAGGATCTTCCACACCCCCCTGATCGTCCCCGCCGACGAGGCCGAATCATGGCTGCGCAAGGAGGCGGAAAGAAAGGTTGACCAGAGGGTCAAGCAGCAGGGCCTTGCGGATTACGCGAATCGCCCTGAAAGCTTCCAATACCGAACGATCGGCGGCCGCGCCGCATTGAGCTGGATGGCTGACTATACCAGCGACGGAGGAAAGTGGACCGAGTACCTTACGGCAATCCTGAGCGAGAATGGGCTCGTGCTGTTTTTCCTCAGTGCGCCCGCGGACAAGATTGACTTGGTGATGCCAAAGTACGGGAAAATGATCGAGACGCTGCGCATGCCCTGATCAAGGCGCCTTTGGGAGCGCTCCATCGGATATCATTGGCAGGTCCTCCGCCTCCTCCATGATTGCTCAGGCTGGCGCGGTTATCCAGTGGTATTCGAAGAAGTTCGTTTAGGCGCATGGTCCTCATTCAATGCAGGCAAAGCACATATCCCAGGCCGTTCTCATATGCGTTGTGTGCGCGCTGGCAGGGGCGTTCTGGTTAAGAACGGAATCCCAGAAGGGAACCGAGCCAGGCCTGCCGAAGGACTCGAAGGGCATATCGGCAAGCACGGCAGCCTCAGCACCCGTCAGCCCCGCGGCCGCGGCTCAGATCCAGTCATTCGAGCAACGGCTCAAGGAGGCGCCGGGCGACGATTGGAAGAACACGTCTGCTCGCGCCCGGCGGGCGGGTATCTTGATTGAATGGCTTGCCGCCGATCGCCAAGCGGCGATGCAGTTCCTGGCGCGCAATCATTTCAGGGACCTCTGGCTCCCGGCGGTGGCCAAGGCCATCGGCGAAACGGCCACGCCATCCGAGCTTCTCGGTATCGCCAACGGTGCCGATAGTCCCGGCGAAGCCGTCTACCAGGTCGCAAGGTGGGACACTCCGGGAGCGATCAACGAGCTCGCCAGCCTGATGCCGTCGGTGAATGTCAACGCAGCGGGGCCGACCGCAGGGGCCATTGGCAGCCTTCTTGCGGGCATCAACGTCGACAGGGCGATGGCGTTTGCCATGGGGCAGGCGACGGACCAGATGCGCAGTTTTGCGATCTCCGGTGTCATGGATGAGCTGAGCTTGAAGCCGAGCGGCGACGCCGAGGTGCGCACGTGGTACACATCCTTGCCGCCTTCGATCCAGAACTCGGATCAGGTCGCCGCTGCCTACAGCGACGCGATTTGGGCATTGGATCCCGATGCCGCGTTGCAAACATTGGCCGGCATCTCGTCGCCTAAAACGCGGATGATTGCGGCCTTGGTCCTTGCGAATCGTTCAGCGAGCACTTCACCGGAAACCGCGATTGCCGCGATTTACCAGTCGGGCATGCCTGACATCGGTATCTACAACCACGTCAACCAGATACTTCAGAGCTGGAGCGCCGTCGATCCGCAGGCTGCGGCTGCTTTTCTCTCCACAACCCAGATCATACCGAGCGCCGATTTATACAAGTACGCCCCGATAGTCGTTCCACCCAACGGGGGTAAGGGATAAAGCACGATCTTTCTCCTGGACGGTCGCTTCGTGCAGGCAGCCGCAGGACCAGGATCGGCTTTTTTTCATGTCTTGCGCGCCGGTTCTGGCAGCGTTTGCGTTGCCTATGCTTTCACGAATCCTGGTTCGTGGGTGGCTGCTGGTGGTTGCATCCCTTGCATCCCCGGCCGCGCACGCCTCGGACTTCGGTCCCCGCTTTGACGAGATCGTCGCGCGGGCAACCCCCGCCCAGCTCTACGCATTCCTCTACGACATGCCGAAGGGCGGAGACCTGCACAACCACGCGGCGGGCGCCAGCCGCGCCGAGTGGATGTATGCCGTCTGCACGGATCCCGCCAGGAACGGCGGCGAGGCCTTTTTCGCGCGCACCCGCTTCACGGACTCCCCGGATGCGGTCGACCCGACGGCGCAGTACCAGACGGTTCGCAAGAAGACGTACGACCTCCTCCCCGAAAGGGCGAAGGCGGAATTCGTCCCCCTCGGCTCCATGACGCCGGGCGAGCGGGCGGGCTGGTATGCGGCCACTCGCCTGGACGGCCGAGGAGACGGCAGGCTCGAGTTTTTCTCACATATCTGGCCGCGGCTCGCCCAGCTCAACCAATGCCTCCCCGTCGCGACGGAGCTCCTGGTTGAGAACATGAAGGCCTTTGGCGCCGAGCACCTGGCATACCTGGAAACCCAGTTCCTGGTCGAGGGCATGGTCGACAACGACGGCAGAACGATCCCGGATGACGAGGCGGTTGCATTCGTAAAAAGGCGCCTTTCAATGCCGGACGTCGCGGCGACCGGCGTGACCGTCCGCTTTCAGCGCACCATACTGCGGTTCACCCCGGATGCCGAGCTGCGGCTCGCCAAGGCGTACGCGTTCGTGGACGCCCACCGCGACCTCTGGGTCGGGCTCAACATGGCGGGGATCGAGGAGAACGGCTACGGCTATCCCTCGCGCTTCCTCGACACGTTCCGCAGGCTGCGGGCGCGTTACCCGACGCTCGCGCTTTCGATCCACGCCGGGGAGATGGACGGCCCCGACAAGCATGTCCGCGACACGCTGCTCCTCGGGGCGACGCGGATAGGACACGGCATAAACCTGATCAAGGATCCCGACACCCTGCTCCTCCTGCAGCAGACGCGGCGCGTCCTGGTCGAGATCAACCTGATCTCCAACCGTCTTCTCGGCTACGTCCCGGACCTCTCCGCCCACCCGTTCCCGGAGTACCTGCGGACGGGCGTCCCGGTATGCCTCAACACCGACGACCGGGGAATGTGGGACTCGAACATGACCGACGAATACTACACGGCCGTGACCCTGTTCCACCTGTCGTGGGAGGAGATCCTGAGGATGGGCCGCGATTCGCTCTCCCACTCGTTCGCGCAGCCCGACGTGAAGGCGGGGCTCGTTTCCGACTTCGAGCGGCGGATAGCGGCGTTCGAGGCGCGCTACGGCGCGATTCCCCTCGACGGCGCGCTCGGCTCGCTGTCAACGGCGAAGCCCGTGTCCTACGGCTACGCGAGGCGGACCTGGGGATTTGACTTCAACTGACGGGCTTTCGGAAGGCTTCCACCGCCGGGCGCCGCGCCGGGGAACGTGACTCGGGCCTCCCGCCGGCGATCCAGACGCCGAGCGCCATGACGGCGCCGCCGGCAAGCAGCCTCGCGAGGTCGGCCCTTTCGCCGAAGACGATGAGCGCGCACGCGATCCCAAGCGGGATCTTGACGTTGTTGAACGCGGCCAGGGTGCCCGCGTTGACGCGCGTCGCCCCCAGGTTCCAGAGGAAAAAGCACACGCCGGACGCGATGGCTCCCAGGTAGGCGAGCGCGGCCCACTGGGACGGCGTGGCGGCGAACGAGGCCCAGTCCGTCGCGAAGAGCGAGACTGCCAGCGCCAGGACGAGCGCACCGGCGTACGGCAGCGCGAACAACGACGCGTCGCTCATTTCCACGGGGAGCCGCGCGCGCTCCCGCCTCCACGCGACCTGGCCGCCCGCGAAGCAGAGGTTCGCGAGCTGCACGAGGATGAATCCCCCGAGGATGCCCGAGTCGCCCACCGACCGCCAGAGGACCACTCCGGCGCCCGCGACGGAAAGCGCCGCCGCGGCGAAATAGCGCATCCTCCACCGGCGCTCGACGGCGGCGTCGATGAGCGTCACGAGCACGGGCGTCGTGATCGTGAACAGCGCCACCTCGTAGGCGTGGAGATGGGCGTACGACCGCTGGTAGAGGACGTACATCGCCCCGAACTGGACGGCGCCGATCAGCGCCAGGCGGAAAGCCGGCCCCGCCCCCCTGCGAAGGGGCCGGAAAAACGGCGCAAACACGGCGAGCGAGATCGCCAGCCTCAGCACGGCGACCGCGGTCGGATCGAGTCCCGCGAGCCCCTTGTTGAGGCCGAAGGAGAAGGCCCAGACGAACGAGACGACGAGCAGCAGGATCATCCGGATGCTGGTGGGGCCCGCGCGGGCCTAGACCCGGAAGATCGCCCCGAGGCGCTTCCCGAGCAGCAGGCTCACGCCGGCGACCATCGTCCCCAGGAACACCATCGCCCAGACCCCGAGCGCGCACGCCAGGAACTTGCCATCCCCCAGGAGCTGGAAGAGCTCGAGGATGGCCTTGGTTATCGGGAAATACGCCTGCTTCTGCGCGAGGATGATGGAGTCGCTGACCTCGAGCATCGCGAACGCGAACGCGAGCAGGGCGCCCGCCATCAGGTTGGCGGCGATCAGGGGCAGCGTGACGCGGAACATGGCCCTGAGCGGCGGGCATCCCAGGTTCTCGGCCGCCTCCTCAAGCGTGACGCTCGTCTGCTGGAATCCGGCGGCGGCCGAGCGCACGACGTAGGGCAGCCGGCGGATCGAGTAGGCGACGATGAGAAGCACGGTCGGGTTGCGCACCGGATTGATGAAGTAAAAGAAGCGGCCCTCCTGCGACATCGCGAGGTACCCGAACGCCAGCACGATCCCGGGAACCGCGAGGGGAAGCATCGAGAGGAAGTCCAGCACCTGCCTGCCGGCGATCCTGGTGCGGACGACCACGTAAGCGATCGCGATGCCCAGGAAGACGTCGATCACGGTGGAGACGCTGGCGAACTTGAGGCTGTTGGCTATCGCCGGGACGGTGAACTCGTTGCCGAGCGCCGCCCGGAAATTGTCGAGGGTGAACCCCCTCGGCAGCACGTTGGCGTACCAGTCCTTTGAGAACGCGATCAGGACGACGCCCAGGTGCGGCAGGATCGCGACCGCGGTGACGCCGCAGAAGATCGCGGTGCACAGCCAGGCCTTCGGGCCCGGCAGCGCGCGCGCGCCGCCGGCGGACGTCGCCTTTGCCATCATCGCGTGGCCCGTCTGCCCGAATATGCCCTTTCCGACCGCGTAGATCAGGACGGAGCTCGCGAGCATCACGGCGACGAGCGCGTACGGGAACGGGTTGCCGCCGATGTCCTTGAGACCGTAGAAGATCTGGACGCTCGTGACCCGGGAATAGTCGAAGACGAGCGGCGTTCCGAGCTCCGTGAACACCCAGATGAACACGATCGTGCAGCCCGCGAACAGCCCGGGCTGGATGAGGGGCAGGGTGATCTTCCAGAAGCGGCGCAGGCCCGTGCAGCCCAGGTTCTGCGCCGCCTCCTCCATGGCCGGATCGATGTTCGCCAGCGCCGCGACGGCGTTCAGGTAGATGATCGGATAGAGGGAGAGCGCCTCCACAACCGCGATGCCCCAGAAGCGGTTCGCCGCGAACCAGTCGAAGGTCCATCCATGCGGCCGCAGCCCGAGGTCCACGATGAGGGCGTTGACGGCGCCGTACTGCCCGAAGATCTGCTTGATCCCGATCGCGCCGACAAAGGGCGGCAGGATCATCGGGATGAGGACGGCGGAGTTGAGGAATCCCTTGAGCGGATACAGGAAGCGGTCCGAGATCGTCGCCAGGGGCAGCGCGATCAGGAGGGCGATTGAGGTCCCTGCGCACGCCAGGAGGAAGGAGTTGCGCAGCGCCGTCAGGTAGGTCGGGTCGGTGAGGAGGGCCCCGAGGTAGGCGAAGGTCAGGCGCCCGTCCGCGTCGACGAACCCTCCCTTCAGGATCTGCAGGACCGGCCAGAGAAAGAACACCGCGAAAAACGCGGCCGTGAGCGCGAATACGAGCCGGGCCGTGGTCTTTGTCATGGCGCGGCGCCGCGGTTCAGCGGAAGGGCCAGATCTTGAAGAATGAAAGGAAGAACATGGCCGCCACCCCGTAGCCGAGGGGCGGTATCGAGCGGCCGCGCCCGAGGCCCACGCCCAGGAGCACGGAGCAGATGAGCCCGATCCCGATCCCCTGGGCGATGCTGAACGTGAGGGGAATCGCAAAGATCGTCAGGACGGCGGGCGCCGCGGTCTCAAAGTGGGTCATGTCGATCTCCACGACCGACTGCATCATGAAGATCCCGACGATCACCAGGGCCGGGGCTGTCGCACACCAGGGTATCGCCAGGATGAGGGGGGTGAGGAAGAGCGCCAGCAGCATGAAGATCGCCACCCAGATCGCCGTCAGGCCGGTCCGCCCGCCCGCCTCGACTCCCGACGCCGACTCGATGTAGCTCACGACCGTGGAGGTGCCGCAGAGCGCGGAAAGGATCGTCGCGATCGAGTCGGCGAGCAGTGCGCGGCCCGCGTTGGGAAGCCTTCCCTGGGCGTCGAGGAGCCCCGCCCGCTTGGTGACGCCGATCAGGGTGCCGATGTTGTCGAACATGTCGACCAGCAGAAGGGTGAAGATGAGGGGAAGCGCGGTCTGGAACCTGGCCCAGCTCGTCAGGAAATTGAAGGTGAGCTTGAGGAACACGGGCGCCGCGGAGTGGGGGAGGGAGAAGAACCCCCCGCTCAGGTCGGTCACCCTGCCGCCCGCCCCGCTGGATGTGAACAGGCCCGCGATGGTGACGGCGATGATGCCGAGGATGATCGCGCCCGGCACCCTCCGCGCGACAAGGAGGGCCGTCAGGACGATTCCCGCCAGGCAGAGGACGGTCGGCCCCGCCGTGAAGTCCCCCGGCCCGACCAAGGTCGCCGTGTTCGCGACGATGACCCCACCGTTCTTGAGGCCGATGAAGGCGATGAAGAGCCCCACGCCGCAGGTCACCGCGATCTTCAGCCCGAGCGGGATGGACGCGATGATCTTCTCCCGGACGCCGGTCACGGAAAGCGACAGGAAAATGAGCCCGTTGATGAACACCATCCCCAGGGCCTCGTTCCAGGGAAGCCCCTTCGCGAGGCAGATCGTGTAGGTGAAAAATGCGTTGATTCCCATGCCCGGCGCGAGCGCGATCGGGAAGTTGGTGAACAGCGCCATGAGGGTCGTCGCGACGGCCGCGGTGATCGCGGTGACGGTGACCAGGGCCCCCTTGTCCATCCCCGCGTTCGCCAGGATCGAGGGGTTGACCGCCAGGATGTAGGCCATGGCGGCGAAGGTCGTGAGTCCCGCCTGAAACTCGCGAAAGGGTGTCGTGCCGCGGCTTTCGAGCCTGAAGTAGCGTGATACCATGGATGGGCGATTAGCCGGGTGTGTGTGGCCGATTTGGCCGCGGCCCGCAACGCCAGTTTTTGTTTTAATTCCCCGCGATTCCCCCGATAAAGTGGGAGCCATGAATCCGGAAACCCGAATCGCCGAGCTCGGCCTCGTCCTCCCGCAGCCGCCGGCCGCCGCCGGCAGCTACGTGCCCTCCGTCCGCACCGGGAACCTCCTCTACTGCGCGGGGACCCTGCCGATGGCGGACGGCAAGCTGACGCATACCGGCCAGGTGGGGAAGGAGCAGACCGTGCAGACCGGGGCGAAGGCCGCGGAGGCGTGCGCGCTCAACACCCTTGCGAACGTGAAGGCCGCCCTCGGCTCCCTGGACCGGGTTGCCCGCATCGTCTTTGTGAGCGGCTTCGTAAACGCCGTGGACGGCTTCGCCGAGAGCCCGGCCGTGATCAACGGCGCCAGCGACCTGTTCGTGAAGGTGTTCGGCGACGCGGGGCGCCATGCGCGGGCCGCGGTCGCCGTGAACGGGCTACCCAGGGGGGCGACCGCCGAGATTCATGCGGTCGTCGAGATCAAGCCCTAGCGCCAGAAGCCGCGGATGTAGACCCTGCGGCCCCCGCGGTTCTCGTAGCGCGGGCCGACCCAGACTGCCCCGTGACGCGGCGGGAGCTCGTAGCGGCCCCTGACCCATCCCCAGCGGTTGCCATACCAGTGGTAATAGCCTCCGATCCAGAAATACCCGGGACCCGGCGCGATGCCGATGGTCTCGGCAATGGGGGCGGGGGGATCCTCGCCCACGACCACCTCTTCAGGGCCCGTGGAATAGGCGATTCCGACCGGGGCCGGCCGGACCGCGACGACGCATCCCGCCGTCATGGCAAGGAGCGAGAGAAGGGCGGCGGCGCCCACCGCCGTGCGGGCGGTTCGCTGACGCGGCAAACGGTTCCGGGCGTCGATGTTTTCGAGTGTATATGGGTTCATGGTCATGTGATCTATTGACCCATTAGACGTCGATTCCGGGAGGCGGTTACACAATTTCTTTCGTCAGGACGCGCGCGTTGCGGCCGCTGTCGTCGTACAATTTGAGCCGCGCCTCGGGCAGGATGTCCTTCGTGCTCTCCTCGAACCCGCACACGCTGCTAAAAAAGCCCGAACTTTGCGTCGAGAGCGCGATGACCCGCTTCGCCCCCTTCTCCTTCGCCTGAAGGCAGGCGTATTCGACCATTTTCTTGCCGATCCCGCGGTTGTGGTAGAACGGCAGGACATACAGCGAGGCGATCTCGGCCGTGTCGGGCCGGTCCGGATAGAATATGAGCGTGACGCAGGCTATGATGGCCTCGTCGACCTCGAACACGAAGAACTGGTCGATGTTCTTCTCGATGGCCTGCTGCGTCCGGTGGATCAGCTCCTCGCGCCTGACGGCGTTGCGTGTGAGGTTGTACAGGAGCCTCGCGTCGCGGCGGATCGCCTTGCGGATCTGCTGGTAGTCGTTGCCGTAGACGAGCGAACCGACGCCCTCGTTTGAGAAGACCTCGTTCAGGAGGCCGTCGAACACGCGGCCGTCCACGATGTGGACGCGGGGCGTTCCGGTCTCGATGGCCCTGATCGCGTACGTGGCCTTGCTGCGGCTGGTCTCGGCGACCTGCTCCGGATGGTCCTTCAGGATCGCGCGCAGGGCGTCGGCCGAGATCTCCTGCCTCACCGCGCCGTCGATCTCCAGCCCCGGGTTCGGCGCCAGGTAGATGATCTTTGTCGCGTGGAGGGCCTCGGCCATCTCGGCCGCGAGCAGGTCCGAGTTAACCCGGAGCGATTTCCCGTCCGGCCCGAACGCGATCGGGGAGACGAGGGGGACCACCTGGCGCTCGATCAGTGCGACGATGAGCTCCTTGTCGATCCGGTCGACCTTGCCGGTCAGCTGCTGGTCGACCCCCTTTATGATTCCCACGGGTACGGCGCGGACCGCGTTCGTGATGACGGCCTTGAGCGAGCTCTGGGTGAGCCCCTCGAGGATCAGGTGCGACACGCGCGACGACGCCCGGATCGCCAGGTCCAGCGTGGCGGCGTCCGTGGGACCGGTGCCGTCGCTGTTGGTGATGAGCACCGAGCGCAGCGCGGCGAGCTCCTGGAGCTGGTGGCCGATCCCGTGCACGAGCACGACCTTGATGGCGAGGCTCCGGAGCACCGCGATGTCGACAAGCAGGTTGCCGAAGTTCTCGTCGGCGACGATCGAGCCGTCGACGGCGATCACGAAGATCTGGCCCTGGAACCTCGGGACATACTGGAGGATGCCGCGGAGGTCCGTGGGTTTGATCGTCGTCGCCTGTGCGGTCGGGGGCGCGGCGGGAGGTGGGTGACCGTTTCCGCTGGTCATGTGCAGGCTCGCGTTCTCATGGAAGCGGAGTCGCACGTCAAGGGACCTCTGAGGCGGCGGCGACGCCCCGCGCCCCCCGGGGCCGGTCAGCGCACGCGAAGGGTCCACTCGCGCGACGCGCGCTCCCCGACGACGATGACGCGGTACGCGCCGGGCCTCAGCGCGCCCGGCGGGACCGTGAGAAGCGCCGAGTCCTCGCGGGTCCGCGCGAGAAGTCCCCCGTCAAGCCTCTCGAAGTCGGCCACGATGACGATCTCGCCCTCCCTCTCGTAAAGATGGGCGCCGGAAAGCTGCCTCTTGTTGTCGGGCAGCGTGTAGGTCATCCCGATCGGGTACTCGATCGCCGACACGGCGGTCGGCGTGGCGGAAACCGACTCGATCTCAAGGGGCAGAAGGGGGGACTCGACGAGGGTCTTCCGGAGCTCCTCGGGCAGGCCCCCCGGGGCCGGGGAGGTCGCGAACGCGGCCTGCGGGATCAATTCGGCCGGGCGGAGGGCCTCGATCGCCACGCGCTGGTATCCCGCCCTGAGGAGCCTGACCACGTCCGCCCGGTCGCGCATGTCCTGGTAAGGCCTGAACGCGGGCCCGGGCCGGCGGTAATGCAGGGTCAGCCAGGTGTACACCGGCACGAAGAGGACGATCGCAAGGACGATCCATTTCATCGGCCAGGGTTTGCGGTCCTTGCGGGCGGCGGTCATGGGGATCTGGAGGCCAGAAGGACACGGGCGATTTGGCAACAAGCGTTTTCGCTTGTTGCCATCCGAGCGCCCCCTTTCTTGGCTGTCCCATTCCATGAGGCTCTGGTCCCGGTATTTCATCCCCACGCTCAAGGAGAGCCCGTCCGACGCCGAGATCGCCTCGCACCGGCTGCTCATACGCTCCGGCCTCGTGCGCAAGCTCGCCGGCGGCCTCTACACCTACCTGCCGCTCGGGCTGCGCGTCATGCAGAAGATCTCGCGGATCTGCCGCGAGGAGATGGAGCGGTCGGGCGCGATCGAGCTTTCGATGCCCCATATCCACCCCGCCGAGTTCTGGGCCGAGGGCCCCCGCTGGGGCCCTGTGCGCGAGATCATGTTCCGGGCGGACAGCGCGGGCGAGGGCAGGCGCGGCCCGAGGGAGCCGGAGTTCGTGCTCGGCCCGACCCACGAGGAGGTGATCACGCCGCTCGTGAAGGCCGAGATCACGAGCTACCGGGACCTGCCGAAGACCTTCTTCCAGATCGGAACAAAGTTCCGCAACGAGATTCGCCCCCGCTTCGGGCTCATGAGGGCCAGGGAGTTCTCCATGATGGACGCGTATTCGTTCGACGCGGATGACGGGGGCGCCACCCGCAGCTACCTCGCGATGAAGGCGGCCTACGAGGCGTTTTTCCGCCGGGTCGGCGCCCAGGCGATAGCGGTCGAGGCCGACACGGGCGTCATGGGCGGCAGCTTCTCCCACGAATTCATGGTGCCGGCGGAAGTGGGCGACAACGACCTCCTCTACAACGAGGAGAGCGGGTACGCCGCAAACCGGGAGAAGGCGCGCAGCGCGCTCGTACCCGAGGGCCTCGCGGACGCCGCTCCGGAGGGCCCGCCCGAGGAATTCCCGACACCGGGCGCCGTCACGATCGCGGCCCTCGAGGCGGCCCCCTACGGCGTTCCCGCCGACCGGCAGTTCAAGACGCTCCTCTACGTGGGGGACGGGAAGCCGTTCGCTGTGGTCCTTCGGGGCTCTGACGAGCTTGAGGAGGCGAAGCTCGGCTCGCTCGGCTTCGCCCTCCTGCGGCCGGCGACCCCGCAGGAGATCGAGCCCATAATGGGGGCGAAGCCCGGCAGCCTGGGCACCGTCAGGGGCACCATCCGGAACCTGCCGGCGCTGTCCGGCATCTATGCGGACCACGCGATCCGGCTCGTCGGCAACGGCACGACCGGCGCAAACCGGGACGGGTTCCACCTGCGCAACGTGAACGTCGCGCGCGACCTCGAGCTCACGCGCTTCGGGGATTTCCGCCGCGTGCGCGAGGGGGAGCCGGACCCCGTCGCCGGAAGGCCCCTCCGGCTGCGCCGCGGGATCGAGGTCGGGCACATCTTCAAGCTCGGCACGAAATACTCGGAGCGGATCGACGCGGGCTACACGGATGACAAGAAGGAGAGGCACCTTTTCATCATGGGCTGCTACGGCATCGGCATCAGCCGGACCCTGCAGGCGGTGATCGAGCAGAGCCACGATGCGGACGGGATCATCTGGCCGTGGGCCATCGCGCCGTTCCAGGTGCTCGTGTGCCTCCTGGATCCGCAGGCCGCGGATGCGGCGGAGATCGCCGGGCGGCTTGCGGCGGCGGCCGAACGTGCCGGCGCCGATGTCCTGCTCGACGACCGGAACGAGAGGCCCGGCGTGAAGTTCAAGGACGCCGACCTCCTCGGGATTCCCCTTCGGATCACGGTGGGCGGCCGGGGGATCAAGGAGGGAGTCGTCGAAATGAGGTGGCGTGGCGCCGCGGAAACGCTCAAGATACCCCTCGATGAATCGGAAGCCAGGGTTGAGGCGGCCGTCCGGGAGAGGGCCTGAACAGCGGCTTTGCCGCTAGAATTTCCGTGCCCGAGTCCCGAACCCACACCCGCACCGAGCCCCGCCAATCCACCGAGCCGCATGTGGAGGATGGGTGGCGGGTCGTCGTTCTCAACGACCCCGTGAACCTGATGTCGTACGTCGTGATGGTGTTCAAGAAGGTGCTGGGGTTCGACGAGACCAAGGCGCGCAAGCACATGCTCGAGGTCCACGAGCAGGGGCGTTCGGTCGTCTGGACCGGCGTCCGGGAGACGGCCGAAGCCCACGTTTTCACGCTGCAGCAGTGGCACCTCACGGCGGTCCTGGAACCCAATGAAACGCGTTGAGGTGAAGCTGAGCCTGCCGGTGGTGGCGCCGCTCCTGGACGTCATCCGGGAGCTCTCCTTCGAGCTCGAGAAGATCCTCGCCGCGCCGCAGGCGCTCCATGACCTCGACCAGGAGTTCCGCGGCGCATGGATCGGCGAGCTGCTCGAGGGCCAGAACGACGACCTGCGCGCCCTCCTGGCGCTCTTTGACGGAGAGTTCTTCTCGGAGGGGGTGGTCGCGTTCGACGAGACCAACGCGGAGCCGATCGTGCGCGCCTGCACCGCCTTCCGCCTTCAGCTGCGCGAGCGCCGCCTCAAGACGCTGGGCGACGAGGCCCTCGAGACCGGCGACATCGACATGGACGGGCTCGACGAGCCCGTCCGCAAGGCCTTCATGTGCTACCTCTTCCTGGCGACGGTCCAGGAACTCATCATCCAGCACCTTGACTCCACCATCATCGGCTCCTGATGCGCGCGGGCTCGCGCTGGGCCGGGCCACCGATGCGGCTCTGGTCCCTTCATCCGAAGTACCTTGACCCGAAGGGCCTCGTGGCGCTTTGGCGCGAGGCCCTCCTTGCCCAGGCTGTGCTCGCGGGCCGAACGCGCGGCTACAGGCGTCATCCGCAGCTTGCCCGGTTCCTTGGCTCGACGGCCCCGCGAAGGCATATCGCGGCCTACCTGCGGGGGATCCACGCCGAGTCCAAGCTCCGCGGCTACCGCTTCGACCTGCGAAAGGTGGGCCGCGGCGGGCCGGCCGATCCGCTGCCGGTGACACGCGGCCAGCTCAGGTACGAGTGGGCGCACCTTGCCAGGAAGCTCGGGACACGCTCTCCCTCGTGGCTCGACCGTCACCCCGCGGTCACCACGCCCGAGCCCCATCCCCAGTTCAGGAGGGTGCCCGGCCCCGTCGCCGAATGGGAGGTGGCCCGGGCCGCGCAGTCCGTGCGTGCCGGCGCAGACCGGTTCGGGCGCCCTGGGAAAAGAATCCGCAAGAGCCCTACGCCAGGCCCTCGATGAGCGCGCACGCGCGGCCCAGCGACGCCTCGCTGTCGATCCTCGGGGCGAACTCCCGGCATCGCTGGCGGATCGCGGTCGAAGTGAGCAGGTCCCCGATCGCCCGGACCGCGCGCCGTTCGCGATAGCGTCCCGGGTTGATGCTGAAGCCGAGGCCGAGGCGCTCGATCCGCTGGCCGTTGTCGGGCTGGTCGTGGGCATTGGGCACCACCAGGTGGGGGACGCCCGCCCGCACCGCCTGGGCCAGGCTGCCGATCCCGCCATGGTACACCAGGGCGGCGCACCGGGGCAGGACCCGGCTGAAGGGAAGGTACGCGAATGCGCGGATTCCCGCAGGCAGGCTGACCGGGAGCTGCCCGGGATGATTCGTGACGAGCATGGCGCGGACCCCCGCGCGCCGGCACGCCTTCACCGTCTCCAGGAAAAACCGCGAGCGGTCCATGGCCGCCGATCCCGGCGTCACCAGCAGGGGAGGCGTTCCGGAGGCCAGGAAGTCGTCCGCCTCCGCGTGAGCCTGCGCCTCGCCTCCCGAGTCGTGGAGGACGAACCCGGTGAGGTGGGTGTTCCTCGGCCAGTCGACCTGCGGCGCCGCGAACCAGTCGGGGAAGAGCCCGAGCACGAGCCTCGGCGAATGGATGTAGTCCCTGAAGATGCCCCGGACCGCGGGAAGTCCGAGCGTCGCCCGGAACGCATTCAGGCGCGGGGCGATGACCCGATCGACGTAGACCGCGTCGATGTACCCGAACAGCATTCGCTTGATCGCGCGCGGCATTCCGGGACCGAAGTCGAAGGGTCCCAGCCTCCCGTTGTCGACCATGCTCCGGAAGACCCCGGGCTGGAGGTGGATCGATGCCGTGGGAACCGCAAGCTTCTCCTCGGCCACCCTGGCCCCGAGGCAAAGGGTCGTCGCGGCCACGACCGTCGACGGGCCGCGGCGCTCGGCGATTATCTCATACAGGCGGCGGATGTTCGGGAGGATCGCGCCCTCGGCGATCAGCCCGAAGCCCTTTATCGGGTGCCACAGCCTTGGGTCGCTCATGAGCGACTCGGCCTCGGCCCTCGTGCCCAGCGGGACGAACTCGAGTCCGTTTGCGCGGATCTGCTCGGAGAACAGGTCGTTTGTCACCACGGTGACCTGGTGACCCCGGGCCTTGAGCGCCCTCCCCAGGCCGATCACGGGATGGACGTCGCCGGAGCTCCCGATCGTGGCCAGCAGAATGCGCAAGGGCATACTTGACGGTGGGCCGACATTACCCAGACTCAAGGACAGACACCCTGCAGTGTTCGAGGTGCTTTCAATAACTGCTCTTTGCCTTGGAAACATTACGGGAGCCAAAACCGCCGCGGGAGCTGCTAGGCCGTAAACCGGAAAGCAAACACCGCGACGGAGGCGCCCACCTTGACATGAAAAGGTCTTGAGCCTTTGGGCATACGGCACAGGCGGGGTGTCCCTTACTTTCCTCCAGCTGCGATGATTACCCTCAACACCTACCTGGTGCTACACCTGGGATCGATCTTCGTGCTGCTGGGGTACACGTTTTACGCGTTTGCCGCGCCCGCGGAAACCCGCAGGAGGGTCCTGATGATCACGGGGATCGCGGCGCTCCTGGTGATCGTCACGGGGTTCGGGATGCTCCATAGGCTGCAGCTCGGCTTTCCCGGCTGGGCCAAGGTCAAGTTCGGCTGCCTGCTCGGGCTGGCCGTGATCACGGGCATCGCCTACCGCAAGCGCAACCTGGCCGACCTTTTCATGATCATCGCGTTCGTCCTGGCGATCACCGCGGTGGCGATGGTGTACGTCCGACCGTTTTGAGCGGGCAGGGCGCCATGGAAGGGACGCTCTGCGGAGTCTGGATCGACGGCGAGGGCCGGGCCCTGGTTTCCGTCGCGGCCGCGGACGGGGGGCGCGAGGAGGGGATCGAGCCGTTCGAGCCCTTCGCCTGGCTGGGCTTGCCGCCTTTCGACGGCCCCGTCGCCGGCGTTGAATTCGACCGGCTGAACGGGGGCGCGGCCCTGGGGACGCTCGTCAGGGCGCGCTCGCTCGGCGCGTTCGACGGATTCCTCAAGGCGGCGCGGGGTTCGGTCGCGGTCGACGCGATACGCCCCCTTGAGAGCCAGTTCCTGCTCCAGCACCGGGCGCGCCTCTACCGCGACATGAGCTTCACGAGGCTGCGCCGGTGCCAGGTCGACATCGAGACCGGCTCGGCCGACGGCGGATTCAGCGACGCGGAGCGCCCGGAGGACCGCGTGCTCGCGATCGGCATGCGCTCGGGCGGCGTCAACCGCCTCCTGCTCCTCGAGGAGACGAGCGATGCCGGAGAGAGGAACCTCCTGCTTGCCTTCAACGCCCAGCTGGCCGCGTTCGATCCCGATGTGATCGAGGGCCACAACATCTTCAAGTTCGACCTGGATTATCTCAGGATGCGGTGCCGGCTGCGGCGGGTTCCCTGTGCATGGGGCCGATTCGGCCAGAGGGCCACGTTCAGGAACAGCCGCCTCAAGGTCGCCGAGCGCTGGGTCGATTTTCCCCGCTGCGACCTGCCGGGGCGGGCCGTCGTGGACACGTACCTGCTCACGCTCCTCAACGACATCTCCGCGCGCGAGCTCAACTCCTACGGGCTCAAGGAGGTGGCGATCCATTTCGGGATCACCGAGGAGGAGGGCTCGGATCGGACCTACATCGAGGGCAACAGGATCGCGGAGGCTTTTGCCAACGACCGCCAACGGTTCTGCGCCTACCTCGAGGACGACCTGCGCGAGACCCAGGGGCTCGCCGACCTGCTGCTGCCGACCTACTTCGAGCAGGCCCGCACCTTCCCGATCCCGCTCCAGGAGGCGACGCTTCGCGGGACCACGGTCAAGATCGACCTTCTCTTTCTCGAGGAATACTACCACGCGAGGCAGTCCTGCCCGCAGCCGCCCGAGATCCGCCCGTTTGACGGCGGCTACACGCGCAGCTTCAACGAGGGCGTCTTCCGCCATGTGCTCCATTTCGACGTGGCCTCGCTCTACCCGAGCCTGCTCCTGAACATCGGCAGGAACCCGCGGGACGACTCGCTCGGCGTGTTCATCCCGCTGCTGCGTCGGCTGCTGGACTACCGGCTCAGGTACAAGCAGCTTTCGCGGGGAGCCCCCACTCAGGAGGAGCGGGCCGAGGCCGACGCGCGGCAGGCCGCATTCAAGATCCTCATCAATTCGTTCTACGGGTACCTTGGCTTTTCCGGGGCGCGATTCGGCGATGGCGAGCTCGCGGCCGAGGTCACGCGGCGCGGCCGGGAGCTGCTGCAGCAGCTGATCGACGAGTTCACCCGCCAGGGCTGCGCGATCCTCGAGGCCGACACGGACGGGATATACCTGTCCTCGGACGCGTACTACGACCGCCCGGAGGAGCTCCTCGCGCGCGTGGTCCCCATCCTGCCGGCCGGGATCGAGCTCGAGTTCGACGGCCGCTACGAGGCGATGTTCTGCTACAAGGCGAAGAACTATGCGCTCAACGAATCGGGCGGCATCATCCTCCGCGGAAGCGCGCTGCGCTCGAGGGGCATCGAGCCGTACCTTAAGAGGCTCACCGACGGGATGATCCGGTTCCTCCTGGGCGTCTCGCAGGAGTCGCCGGTCGCCCTCCTCGAGAACTACCGCAAGGGTCTGGCCGACCGCACGCTCCCTGTGTCGGAGATCGCCAAGGGCGAGGTCCTGGGCATGAACCCGGACGCCTACGAGCGCTTCATCGCCGGCGGCGGGAAGCCGCGCCGCGCGTCCGCCGAGGCCGCTCTCCAGATGTCACCCAGGCCGAGGATGGGCGACCGCGTGACCTACTACATCACCCCGAGGCAGAAGGGGAGGACCAACGACTGGCAGCGGGCCCGCCCGCTGGCGCTGTACGATGCCGCGGCAGCGCCGTACGATCCCGAGCACTACGCGGGGAAGCTCAACGACTGGATCGAGCGGTACGGCAGGTTCCTGGGAATCAGCGCCCCGCCGCAGGATGTCGACACCCGGCAGGGCGAGCTTCTCTGAACCCCATATTAGGCGGCCGTCTTGCTGCGGGCCGCCACCCAGTCGATCGTGGCCGCATCGTCGTCCCCGTTTCGCCACACGACGCCCAGGAACTCGGCGGGCAGAATGTTGTTCGCCTTGAAGAACCGCCTGTCGCCGCCGCAGCAGTACATCAGGCTCTCGGGAAGCTCGCCGCGGAGCTTGGCCTTGGCCTTCGGTATGATCCGCGGCAGCCATTCGATCCCCTTGGCGGACTCGGTCTTGGCCGGCATCTTCGACTCGTCCAGGATGACGGTCGACGGCTTGCCTTCCTGGACGTTCACGAAGTAGTTCCGCCGGAAGAGCTCGATCGCGAGGGCGTGGCCGAATCCGGGCTCGCCGCCGGAGTTCTCGTCCTCGGCATAGTCGTACATGTACTGGGGGGTGATCCCGTTCGCCGCGAGCCACGCGGCCTGGGCCTTGTCAAAGTAGCTCCCGGCGCCGCGCTTGCCCTTCTTGTAAAGGTCGACCGCCTGGTCATAAAGCGCGCGGAACTGGGTTGGAAAATCGTAGTTTTTCATGGTGGAGGGGTGGGTCAGGCCGGCCGGAAATCGATGATACGCTTGAACCGGTCCACCTTGTCGACGACGACGTCAAGTCGGCCGTTCAATTCGTAGGTCCGGTGCTTGCGGCGGCCGACGAGGGCGTTTCCCTCGGCGTTGAGCTGGTAGTAGTCGTCGCCCAGCGTGTCGGATGAGACGAAGCCGAAGGTCATCGACTCGACGAGCTCGATGAAGAACCCGTGCCTGCGCACGTCGGTGATGACCGCGATGAACGCCGTCCTCTTTTTCTTCGCGAGCTCCCGCTCGAAGAACTCAAGCAGCTTGATCTTCACGCTCTCCCGCTCGGCCTCGGCTGAGTTGATCTCCGTCAGGCTGAGGTGCTCGGCCAGCTGCTGGATGCCCCGGATGTCATGGCGGACGCCCCCGCCGTGGGAGCGGCCCGCGAGGTAGGACTGGAGGACCTGGTGCACGACCAGGTCGGAATAGCGGCGGATGGGGGATGTGAAGTGGGTGTAGTCCTTCTTGTGGAGGCCGTAGTGCCCGTCGGGTGTCGCCCGGTAGCAGGCCTTCTTCAGGCTTCGCAGGAACTGGGTGCGCAGCGTGTGGCCCTGCGGGTGCGCATGGAGGATCTTGAGCAGCTTGGTCACCTCCTCGCGGCGCGTGAGGTCGCCGACCTTGATCCCGAACGTCGCAACGAACTGCCGGTAGTCGCTCAGCTTCTCCGGGTCCGGCTCGTCGTGGACGCGGTAGAGCGACGGCAGCCGCTGGGTGCGGGTCAGCCGGGCCACGGCCTCGTTTGCCGCGAGCATGAATTCCTCGATGAGCTGGTGGCTCTCGTCCTGCTCGATCTTCTCAAGGCGGTCGGCGTAGCCGAGAGGGTCGACGAATATCTTCGTCTCGGGCATGTCGAGGTCGAGGCTTCCATGGGCCATCCGCGCGCGCCGCAGCGCGCCGGCTATCCGCCAAAGCGCGCGAATCCACGCCTGCAGGTCGGAGAGCTCGCCGTCGTCGAGCTCCCTGAGCGCCCGGCCGGTCGAGCCGGTCTGGTGCTTTGGGGGAACCGGAAGCGAGCGGATCTTCTCCAGGCTGTCCTCGTAGAGCAGTGCGTAGGCCTGCCGGTACGTGAGCCTCTTGCGGCTTCGGATGACGGTGTTGGCGTAGTTCGTCTCCTTGAGCCGGAAATCCTCGCCGTAGGTCAGAAAGACCGCCTTGCACAGGCGGTCCTGCCCCTCGACGAGGGAGCAAAGCCCGTTGGACAGCTTCTCCGGCAGCATCGGGATCACCGTCCCCACAAGGTAGGTGGAATTGCCGCGCTCCCTGGCCTCACGGTCGATCGCGGTGCCGGGCTTGACGTAGCTCGACACGTCCGCGACATGGACGCCCACGCGGACGTCGCCGCCACCGACATCCTCGATCGAGAGGGCGTCGTCGAAATCTTTGGCATCGTCGGGATCAATCGTGAAGACGGGCACGGAGCGGTAGTCGAGCCGGCCCTCGATCTCCCGCGGGCCGACGCGCTCCGGGAGGCTCGAGGCCTCGCGCTCGACCTCGGGAGGGAAGTTGGGCTCGAGCCCATGCTTGACGAAGATGCCAAGGAGCTCCGCCTTCGGCTCATGGGTGCGCCCAAGACGGTCGACGACCTCGCCCACAAGGGGCTGCTCGCGCCGGCGCCACTCCCCGAGCTTCACGACGACCTTGTCGCCGGGATGCGGGGCGGGCCGAACCGGGGAGCGCACGGGGTCGGGCACGGCGATCTCGTAGACGAAGCGGGGGTCGTCCGGCGCCACGAAATAATTGCGGCCCTCGCGCCTCAGGTCGCCGACAATGGTCGCGCGCGCCCGCTCGAGAACCTGCGCGACGCGCCCGACCCGCTCGCCGGGCCGCTTTCCGGCGACCCCGCGATAGATGCGCACCATGACGGTGTCGCCCGGCAGGGCCACGTCGGTGTCGTCGGGCGCGATCTGGATCGACGGTTCATCGCGGTTTCCCCCCACGATCACAAAGGCGGAACCGCCTGCCCTGAATTGAATTACGCCTTTGACTGAGTCATCGGCATGGGACCCCTTTGGGCCCGGCTTGGTGTTTGACATTTCTTGATGGGACCCGCGTTTGGCGAGTCAACCGCTCCCAATATCCCTCAACGGCCGCCAATTGGCGAGCGCATTAAGTAGAAATACGAACTCGGTGCCGTCGGCGGGCACCACGATTGATCTTGTGCAACCCGTTTGAACTTTGGAAAATTTCGCATGATGGGACGTTTTCAAACAGCGTTCGCGACGTTCGTGGCCGCCTTTGGGATATGCCAGCTGGCCTCGCCGGCGGCCGCGCAGACGGCGGTTTGGACGGGAGGGGGACCCGACACCAACTACACGACGGGAGCCAACTGGTCGGCGGGCATGCCGCCGCCAAACAACGGGGTCGACACGCTCGACCTGAGCGTCTCGTCGTACTCGAACGTGGGCATCAACACGGCGGCCAATGTCGCGGGCATCGTTTTCCTTGGATCCGAGGGCTACTCGCAATACAACCTTTTCCAGGTCGGTTCAGGCTCCCTGACGATCGGAAGCGGTGGGATTTCCACGCCGGGTTCGCTCAACACGTACCTTTTCGACGGCGCCCCGGTCATCTTGTCGGCCAACCAGACGTGGAGCGAGTCGGTCGGGTTCCTCGACGTGTCGGGAGACATATCGCAGTCCGGCGGCGCGAGGACGCTGACGCTGGTGGGGTCGACCTATTTTTTCGGAAACAACACCTTCAGCGGCGGCCTGGACGTTTCATCGGGTTTCTTTTTTGCAGGATCGGACGGTGCCGGGGGCACGGGGACCATCACGCTCGCGGACGGATCGGCCATGGAGTCCTGGTACAACCCGGTCACGCTTGCAAACGCGGTCACGCTCGGCAACGGCGTGACGCTCGGGAGCAATCAATCCGACACGCTCGCGCCCCTGAACCTTTCCGGGACGGTCACGATGACGAACGCCGCCACCAACCTGCTGCTCAACGCCGGGGCCGACGTGTACCTGAGCGGCACCCTAGCCGGGCCGCCGTCGACGGCCCTGACGATTCTTGGGACAACATCGATGGAGCCGCTGGATGGCGGATCCCAGATGGTGATTCAGGGCACCTTGAGCAATGTCGCCTCGATCGACGTGTCCAGCGCACAGCTGATCCTGGCGCCCGCGGGAAACCCCGCGACCTCCTTCTCGAGCCTGTCGCCGTCCGGATTGCAGGTGAGCAACATGGCTTACCTGGGCCTCGACGGAACGTTCGTGAATCCTGGCGCCGTCGCGGCGTTCATCACCACCTACGGCCCGTCGCTAGGACCCAACATGAACGGCACGCTCGGCTTCGACACCGTCGGCAATCCGGGCACCCCGAATGTCTTCAGCGACCCCATCAACCTGAACCAGTTCTACAGCGAGGGTTTCCTTGGCCTGGGCTCGGCGACCACCGCCATACTGACCGGGGCGATTACGCCGGCGGGAAGCGGCTATCAGTTCGGCGGCGGGGGAGGCACGCTGACCGTCCAGAGCAATCTTCCCGACTTTGACGGGACGACCACGACCCTGACCATGAACGCGGCCCCGGCGCCGGTGACCGTGATTCTCCAGGGCAGCAACACCTACCAGGGGGGGACGCGGTCGAGTGGAGGCGTCCTTATCTTCGACTCCCCGACGCCCATGTACGGGGAGATTTCGCTCGACGGCGGCTACGTGGGATACACCGAGCTGGCGAGCAACATCGCGAACGCCCAGCAGTTTGTCTCGCTCGTCAACACCTTCGCGGGAAACGGCGTGATCGGCTTCGATTCCACCAACCCGGCCAGCCCGCGCACAATCAGCGATCCGATCGACCTGTCGGGCTTCGACGGCGACAATGTCCCCTTCATCGGCACCGCGACGGTGGTGACGCTGTCCGGCCCGATCACCCCCGCCAACAACCAGTACCAGTTCACGGGGGTCAAAGGGGGCCAGCTGACGGTCACCTCGAACCTCACGGACGGCCCCGGTTCCTCGCTGACCATCGGTCTGCTGAATCCCATCGAATCCAATCAGAGCAGCTCCTCGGTGACCCTTACCGGCAACAACTCCTTCAGCCTGGGGACGACGTTCAACAGCGGCTCGCTTTTCATCAACAACAACAACGCCCTGGGGACGGGGCCGATCACGGTGCCGGATACCGCCACCACGACAATCATCCCCTATCTCGCTCCCTTGGGAGCGAACGTCACGCTCACGAATCCGATCTCCGTGGGATCGATCCAGGGCGGCCCGGGACTTGTTCTCGGAAACGTGCAAACCACGGACATGCTGACGCTCAACGGGGTCATCAGCGACTTTTCCGGCCCGGGGGAGATCTCGATAGATGGGCAGGTCACCCTCGGGGGAACCAGCACCTACTCCGGGGGAACTGTGTTCAACAATGGAAGTCCGGTCCTTTACGTCACCAACCCGAGCGCGCTCGGAACCGGGCCGGTGACGGTCAGCGTCAACGCCGTCATCGCCCCCTACAACGTCGACGTGGCGCTTGCCAATGACATCAACCTCAACTCCACGCTCACGCTGGGCAGCGGCGAGAATTCGAACACCTTGACGCTGAACGGAATCATCAGCGGAAGCTGGAACCTCGTGATCGACAGCAACGTCGACCTCAACGGCGCCAACGCCTATTCCGACGGCACATCGATCAACGACTCCGACGTGACGGTCGGCAATGACAGCGGCCTCGGAACCGGCGCGCTGCAGCTGACGGACTCCACGGTGACCTTCACCGCGGGGGCCACCGCCCCGACAATCCTGGACCTTGCGGGAGACTCGGACAGCACGATCGTGCTGGCCCCCGCCTCGACGCTGACGCTCGACACGGACCTCATCGTCTCGCAGCCGTCGTATTACTATGGGGCCATACAGGGCGACGCATCGACCCAGGTCGTGAAGATCGACCTCGGGACGGAATATCTCGGCGGGACGTCGACCTACGGCGGCGGGACGGACGTCAGCGCCGGCGGACTGATCGCCGGGGCGTCGGGGTCGCTTGGCACCGGCCCGATCACGGTGGCCGGCGGCGCACAGCTCGGGGTGGACTCCGGCGCCACGCTCACCAATGCGATCACCCTTTCCCCGGGCGCCACGCTGAGCGGCAGGGGCACGTTCTCGCCGCCGGGAGGCGTCACGATAGCGGGCGGCTCAACGGTGCTCCCCGGCAACCAGTATGCCGGCGAGTACGTATCCTCCCTTTCCTTTGGGACGCCGGTGACCTTTGGAACGGGGGGCATCTACGGCTTCAGCGTCGCGACGGCCTCGGGCGTCGCGGGAGTCGATTATTCGACCGTCAACGTGACGGGCGCATTGACCATCACGTCGACGCCGGTCTCGCCGTTCGTCATCTCGGTCATCTCGATCGACCCCTCGAGCGGAAATCCCGGAATGGCGAATTTCAATTCATCGCTGCCGTACACGTGGACACTCGTCACGGCGAGTTCCATCGCGGGATTCAGCTCCTCGGACTTCTCGATCAACACCTCCAGCTTCCAGAATGTCTTCGGGGGCGGGGTCTTTTCCCTGGGTGAGGTCGGCAACACCCTGACGTTGAATTTCACGCCCGTTCCCGAGCCGTCGACATGGATGCTCATGGTGGCCGGGCTGGCGGTGGCCGGCGCGCGGATCAGGCGGCGCGGCAAGCGTCCCGGCGGGTAGCTCGCGCCGGGGCGGGCGACCCTCGTGGGCAAATTCCCGGATGCGCGCTGCACGCCAGCCCGGGCGCCGGTCCAGCCGTCAGGGAAGATAGACGACGCCGCCCTTCATGACGAAGGAGACATGCCGCACGAGCGAGATGTCCCCAAGCACATCGCCGGGAACGGCCGTCATGTCCGCGTACTTGCCCTTTTCCACGGTGCCGATGTCCTTCTCGGCGCCGATTAGCTTCGCGGCTTCGCGCGTGGCGCACTGGATCGCGGTCATGGGAGGCATCCCGGCCTTGACCATGTACTCGAACTCCTGGGCGTTCTCGCCGTGCGCGGACACGCCCGTGTCGGTGCCGAATGCGATCTTCAGGCCCGCACGGTAGGCGCGGTTGAACGTCCCGTCCAGGACGGGGCCGATCGTTGCCGCCTTCCTGCGGACCAATTCCGGGAAGAAGCCCGGTGTCTTTGCCTTCTCGGCCACCCAGTGGCCCGCCGTGAGGGTCGGAACGTAGAACGTCCCGTGCTCCTTCATGAGTGCGATGTCCTCGTCGTTCATGTAGGTCCCGTGCTCGATGGAGTCGACGCCGCCCACGACCGACCGGCGGATCGCCTCGGCGCCGTGGGCATGGACAGCGACCTTCAGCCCATACTCGTGGGCGGTGGTGACGATCGCCCTGATCTCGTCCTCGTCCAGCTGCGGGCTGTCCCCGCTCGCCTCCATGCTGAGCACGCCGCCCGAGGCCATGATCTTGATGAGGTCGACGCCGTCCTTGTAGTGCTGGCGGACGGCTTCGCGCGCCTCCTCAGGCCCATGGATGACGCACTTGCGGCGCAGCAGGTCCATGACTTCGGCGCTGAAGCCGCTGGTCGGGTCCGCATGGCCGCCCGTGCTCCCGATGGCGCCTCCGGCGGAGTAGATGCGCGGGCCGATCACGGCGCCGCTCTGTATCGCCCGCCGCAGCGCGATCGTCGAATTGTAGTGGTCGCCGACGTTGCGGACCGTGGTGAAGCCGCCGAGGAGGGTCTTTCGGGCATTCGCGACCGCGCGAATCGCGTAGTCCGCTGGATTCAGGACCAACTCGTCCGTGAAGCTGTGGGGTGTGAACTCCAGGTCGAGGTGGACATGGCAGTCGATCCAGCCGGGCGTCACTGTCGCCTCGCCCAGGTCGATCACCGTGTCCCCTTGCCCCGGTGCCGTGAAGCCGTCCACGACGCTGGCGATGCGCTCGCCGTCGACGGCGATCGTGACCTGGTGGCGGGGCGAGTCGGATACCCCGTCTATGAGGGTGCCGGCGTGGATCAAGGTCAGGGCCGACGCGGACGGCCCCTGGGCCAGCGCAATCAGCGCTGCCGAAAAACATGCGGCGGACATTCGCATGGGCCAGTCAGCTAGTCCCCGCCCGGAATCGCCGCAATCATTGAATTCGGGCGCCGTCCGCGCGGCGCCTGCACAGAGGTTTTCTCCGGCGAATTGATGGAGGTTACGCTAGGACGAACTCATGCCCCTGCGACTGGGACCGGCACAATGGCACCGTAAGCTCGAATCACGGGGCAATACCGGGAATTGGGCCGGAAGAATCAGGACGACCAGCCATGCACGACCGTGCTAATCCGGACCAACCCGTTCCGATCAGCTTTGCTCCGCACCCCACCTTCTGAAATTTTGCCGCAATGATTTTTGTCAGAAGATTATTGCGCGCGCTCAGCGGCGGCCTTTTTGCCTTGGCGATCGTCGCGCTGGCGTGGCTGCTGCTGCCTGACCTCTGGATCGGCTTCCATCCGTCGCTCCGCCACCATGAGGCGGGTGCGCTGGCTCTCATGTTCGTCGGCTCCTCCTTCATCTGCATGCAGTTAAGTGCGAGGGGGCAGGCGAACGGGATGCTCAAGGGATTGCTCCTCGGCTTGGCGTTCGTCTTCTGGGGCGGCGACCAGTTCCTGCCGCCCGGAACCGCCGTTACGGCGATAGACAGTGTTGTCATAGCGATATTCGTCGTGGACTTGGGCCTCGTCATTGCGACCCACTTGGAGGCGCCGCATAGGGCTGCTCGAGGCGAATCACGGGAATAATCCCACGGCGCCATGGGATCAAGCTGGCCCCGCAATCCTGCCCATACCCTCGACTATTTGCCGGCCCAAGCTTCGCTCTTGGCCAGCATCTCGTCGAGCGCGGGCTTGGGGAACAGTTGGCGGCCGACTACAACCGCGTTTATCCTTCGCGTGTTGCCGATATCGCCGAGCGGATTCGCATCGAGCAGCACCAGGTCGGCCAACTTGCCCTTTTCGATCGTGCCCAAATCCTTCTCACGGCCCATAAAGCCCGCCGGGTTTAGGGTGGCGGCTTGAAGAGCCTCCAGGGGGGAGAGTCCCGCTTCAACCAGGAGCCCCAGCTCGTCATGTAAGCTGAAGCCCGGGAAGCAATACGCGTTCAGCTGGTCCGTACCCGCCAATATACCCACGCCGGCCCTTTGCATCGCTCCCACGATCTCGAGATTTTTTTCGAACTCCTTCCTGGTGTAGACGAGGTTGTCGCCCTGCAACCAGAGCCTTTTTGACTTGGTCCACGTATACCACCAGGCTCTGGTTTCTCGCGGCACATATTTTAGCCGCGGATCGCTGGAAAAATAGGGTTCGTTGATGAACGCAGTCTTGTGCAGCACCGTTAATGTGGGGCATTGCCAGGTCTCATTTTTTTTCAGCAGCGCGAAGAGAGCTGCAGCTTTATCCGAACTGTAGCCGTCAAGCACCCGTTGCCTGATCGCGTCGGTGCGAGTAACCACCCACGTCGGCTTATCCAAGGAATTCTGTTCCAAAAGGTCACCGAGCGCGGCTTTATCCCATTCATTGCCCCAGGTAGAGCAAGCCGGCAGGACACCCAACAAATGTTCAAACGTTTTCTGGCCGGCGTTGGACGCTTCCTCAGCTGAGACCGAATCTGGAACATGCCCTTCGAACGGAATTCCCTGTTTCGTGGCCTCATCGGCTATTGCGAAGTACGCTTCGCGGGGAAGGTACGAATAAACTTTCAAGAAATCGGCCCCTTCTTCTTTGGCCTTGATAACGGCCTGCCGGGCCTGGGGACGCATTGGCGATTGCGACTGAACCCGGCCAGTTGGGCTTCGGTCCATCCAAGATATTGCTGGCAATGAGCATACGCGGACCAAGCAGCGTTCCCGACTCAATTTCCTTCCGCCATTCATGGTGGTAAGGTTTGCCCCACATAATTCGAATACCCGTGACGCCGTTGGCGATAAACTGGGGCAGATATTCCTCCTGATCAGGATGGGTGTGCATATCCCATAGGCCAGGGATCAAGAACTTGCCGGTCGCATCGATTAATTCAGCATTCGCTGGAGGGAAAACTTCTCCGCTCATCCCGACCTGCGCGATGCGATCGCCCGCAATGACGACCGTGGAATCACTCAGCGAAGGCCCCCCGGTCACATCAATCACGGTGACATGAGTGAATACAAGGATTCCTTGCCTCGCGCTCAGCTGGGCCGCCAAGGATGAAGACAGTGTAGAAAGAGCCAACAGCGCGAGGAGCCTTATCATTCGGACTCCCTTCGATGCGTCAGAGAACTCGACCCTAGGAATTCCGGAGCTGAAAGGCAGCTAATCACCGCAGGAGGGTCGCGGAGAGTCGCCGGGGTCTCTAGCGTCTTCCGGTTCGCGGGCTTTGGCGTCCTCGGTCTCGACAATTTGCCCGCGTCTGGGATAGATTTGTCGTCCTTTGTACACGAGCCGGCGCCCATCTCCAAGTTTTCCAACCTGCTGCCAGGTGTTTGGTTTCATGTTCGGAATGTGGCGGAAACGCGGCGGTAGTTTGCTTGCGGGCGGGAGGACACTTTGAAGATCGTCCACGCCGCGAGCGAATTGTACCCGTACATGAAGACGGGCGGCCTGGCGGACGCCGTGGGGGCGCTCACGGGCACCTTCGCGGACATGGGCCATGAGGTGTCGGCCTTCCTTCCCGGGTACCGCGACGCGCTCGCGCACAAGGAGGCTGCCGGCGCAGAGCGGAAGTTCCGGCTGAAGATCGAGATGGGAGACCAGTACCTTTCCGGGGACGTGCTTTCCTTCTCTCCCAAGAAGAACCTGACCGTGTACCTGGTCTGCCGCGAGGAGTTCTTCGACCGCGGAAATCCCTACGGAAACGGAGATCGGGACTATGAGGACAACTCGGACAGGTTCATGTTCTTCTGCAAGGCCGTTGTCGAAACCATGCGCCTCGCCGACCTTGGGGCGGACATCGTCCACACGCACGACTGGCAGGCGGCGCTGATGCCCCTTCTGCTGCGCGACGCCGAGCGCCGCTTCGGGGTGACGCTTGCGATGAAGACGGTGTTCACGGTCCACAATATCGCCTACCAGGGGCTGTTTCCCGAGGCATCCTTCCAGAGGACCAACCTCCCCGAGGAGCTTTTCAACAAGGACGCCCTGGAATACTACGGGCAGGTGAACTTCCTGAAGGGCGGGATCATGTTCGCGGACAAGGTGACCACCGTCAGCCCCCGCTATGCGAAGGAGATCCAGACGCCGGAGTTCGGCTGCGGGCTGGAGGGTGTCGTGCAGATGCGTGTCGACGACCTTTCCGGCCTGATCAACGGGGTGGACACCGCGGTCTGGAACCCGGCGACCGATGCGATGATCCCCGCGCGCTACTCGGCGGCGAACCTCGCCGGCAAGCGGGAATGCCGCAAGGGGCTCCTCAGGCAGTGCGGGTTCGACCCTCTGTTCGGCGGCCCCGTCTTCGGGATGGTGTGCCGCCTCACCGAGCAGAAGGGGGTTGACCTGGTGCTCGCGAACTCCGGCTTCTTCACCGACCGGGAATGCCGGCTCGTGGTCCTCGGGACCGGGGACAAGCGGATGGAGCGGGAGCTTCGCGACATCGCGGCTGCCCATCCCTCGAAGATATTCATGTGCGCGCGGCTCGACGAGGCGATGAGCCATCTCATCGAGGCCGGCAGCGACTTTTTTGTCATGCCCTCGCTTTTCGAGCCGTGCGGCCTCAACCAGATGTATTCGCAGGTGTACGGGACCGTCCCCATCGTGAGCCGCGTGGGCGGCCTTGTGGACACGGTTCGCGACGCCGACGGGGACCCATCCGGGGGCACCGGCATCATGTGCGAGCCCGACGCGCCGGCGCTCGGGGAGGGGCTCGAGCGCGCGCTCAAGCTTTTTGGAAACAAGCCGCGTTACGCCGCGATCCAGCAGCGCGGGATGGCGCGCGATTTCAGCTGGAAGACCGCCGCGGCCGCCTACGAGACGCTGTACCGCGACGCGCTGTGACGCCGGCCCGGTCCTCGGAAAACGCGGGACGCCCCGGATAATGCAAGAGAGGTGCGCTGGGGGAGGGGAGCGCGCGCCGTCGCGATCGATGAGGGCTTGCCCTTTGTTGGCGCTTAACTGGGATTTCACGATGAGTCACGAGACGAGGTGCCCCCGCCGATGAAGATCCTCATCGCCGGAGCGTCGGGATTGATCGGTCGCGCCACTGCGGCGGCGCTCAGGCATGACGGGCACGAGGTCCTCTGCCTGGTCCGCCGCGCCGCGGCGTCGCCCGGGGAGGTGTCCTGGAACCCTGCTGCGGGAGAGGTCCCGCTCGACGCCTGCCGCACGGCGCAGGCGGTCGTCAATCTCTGCGGCGCCGATGTCGCGGGGGGCCGGTGGACGCAGCGCAGGCGCGATGAGATCCGGGCCAGCCGCATCGACACCACGCGGACCCTCGCCAAGGTTTTCAGCGGCACGATTTCCGATGGGCCGCGGCCCGGCTTGCTGGTGAACGCGTCCGCGATCGGTTTCTACGGGAATCGCGGCAATTTCAAGGTGGATGAGGCCAGCGGCCAGGGGAGCGGCTTCCTTGCGGACCTCTGCCGCGATTGGGAAGCGGCGGCGATGGCGGTGGCCGACCTCGGGGCGCGCGTCGCCTGCGTCCGGTTCGGGATTGTGCTCTCGCGCGAAGGCGGCCTCCTGCGCAAGATCGCCCCCTACTACCGCGCCGGCTTGGGCGGTCCCCTTGGGACCGGTCGCCAATGGATGAGCTGGATCGAGCTCGAGGACGCCGTCGGCGTGATCCGGTTCGCGATAGGACAGGACTGGCTCTCGGGCCCGGTGAACGCGGTTTCGCCGGCGCCCGTGCTGCATGCCGCGTTTTCAAGGACGCTCGGGCAGATCTTCGGGCGGCAGCTCTCCATGCCGATCCCCCCCTTTTTGCTCAGGCTCGCCTTGGGCCAGATGGCCGACGAGACGATTCTGTCGAGCGCCCATGTGCTCCCGACCAAGCTCATGAGCTCGGGGTATCCCTTCCGATATAACAATCTGGAGGATGCTCTCAATCAAGCGCTTGCCGCGGAGAAGTCCGAGGGCTGAAGGCCAAAATCATGCTTCCCATCGCGGGGGGCATCCCTATGTTCTTCCGTCCCGATGGAGAGAACCCTCATCATTTTCAAGCCGGACTGCATGGAGAAACGGCACGTCGGAAACGTGCTCGACCGCTTTGAAAGGGCGGGATTCTCGATTGCCGGCTGCAAAATGGTCCAGCTGACGGCGAAGGTCCTCCGCGAGCACTACGCCCATGTCGCGGGCCTGCCGTTCTATCCGGAGATCGAGAAGTTCATGAGCTCGCGCCCCGTGATCGTGATGGCCCTCGAGGGTCACTCGGTCGTGCGCAAGGTGCGGGATCTGCTTGGGCCCACGGATTCGCGCAAGGCGCCCAAGGGAACGATCCGCGGCGACTTCGGGACCGAGATGATGCGCAACGTCGTGCACGCCTCGGACACCATTGAGAACGCCAAGATCGAGCTCGCGCGATTCTTTGAGCCGCGCGACATCTTCGGAGCTTAATTCTCGATGTCGTTGGGTCCCTCGGCGAGCGGCGTGCTGCGCCCGCCCCATTCAAATGTCCCGGTGACGCCCGGCGGGAGCTGGACCTTGAAGCTCCAGGAATCCCCGGTCTTCGTGTAGCGGACGGCGATGGCGCCGGCGGGGTGGGGCATCCGGGCCGTGAGCGATGTCAGGGTCCCCAGGTGCGGCGCGACCCGGACCGTGCGGAAACCCGGTGACGCGGGACGGATGCCGGCTACCAGCGTCAGCAGGTCGTAATTCGGGTGGGCGCTCCACGCGTGGTCGTCGGAGCGCGTGGGCTCGGCGGTCTCCGCCCAGGTCGTGAGGCCCAGCGCCATCATCTTCTGCCATGGCCCGAGGGAGTCGAGGTAGTAGCTGGCGAGCCCGGCGTGCTCCAGGGCGCGCGCGACGTAGAATCGAAAGTAGATGCTGGAGGGCGAGAGATCGCGCACGGACGCCGTGTCGGCCCACCCGGCCTCGCGGCCGATGATCTCCGTCATGACCTCCCGGGTGCGGTCCGCGGGCACGACGTCGAGCAGGACGCCCATCGCATTGGTCTCCTCGCTGAAGTGGGCCTGCGCGGGCGTGTCCGCAAGGAGACCCCGGGACTCGACCCAGCACCGCTCCCGCACGGCCTTCCCCAGGCCGGCGGCGCGCGCCCGGTATTCCCCGGCGATCGAGGCATTCCCCAGGTAGTCCTCCAGGTCCGCCCCGTCGAGCAGGGCGGCCATGAAATCAAGGGAGAGGAGGGCCGAGCCGCCGTCGGCGTCCTGGGGCGGGACGCCAAAGTCAAAGTCATGGGTCCAGTCCCCGTAGTTCCACCAGGGCATCAGGCCCAGCAGCCCGTCGGGCCGCTGGTGCCCCGCGTACCAGCCTATCACGCCCCGCGTGTGGGGGACCCATCCGGCGAGGGCGCCCGCGTCCGGGCGGTAGAGCCAGAAGTCGTGCAGCATGCCGATCCACAGGAGCGAGAAGGTGGGTATGATCTGCGGGAGCGCGCTCGGGTACCGGCTCTGGGTCAGGCCCTCGCTCGTCCTCGACCAGTCGTAGGCGTTCAGCGCCTGCCTGGCCAGGCGGTCGTCGCCAAACTCGACATAGGAGATGAGCGCCTGGATCCGCGTGTCCCCGATGTACTGGAGGCGCTCCCAATAGGGGCAGTCCATGTACGTCTCGTGGGCGTTCATGCGCGCCGTGCGCGTCCCGATCTCCCAGATCTTTGCGATCGACGGGTCGCTGGCCTCGATGCCGGAGCGCTCGATGAAAGGATAACCCGTGTAATGGGCCGTCATCGACTCGAGGGTGATGGCGTCGTCCCCGGTCTGGACGTCCAGCTGGATATAGCGCCACGCGCGCCAGGCGAGCGTCGACCAGACGCGATGGGGCCCGCCGTCCGCGGCAAACGTGTCGACCAGGCCGAGGATCGAGCGATTGGCCGTCTCGTTTCGGTTTCCCTTGAGGCCCTTTGCGTCTACGAGCGCCTCGGCATAGGTGATCCGCACGCTGGCTCCCTTTCCGCCGCTCACCGCGAGCTCGGGATACGCCGTCGTCATCGCGCCCCGGTCGATCAGGATCTTCGCCAGCGTGTGGGCGGGGATAATGGCCGGCAGGCGGTCGACCCCGCTCGCGCCCTCGACCCGGACGATCGTGCCGATCGCCAGGTCGGAGAACTCCATTCGCGGCAGCGGATCCGGCACGAGAAGCCACCGGTTCAGGCCCGAGCCCGTTCCCGTGGGGTAGCCGCTGGGATATCGGCCGGGCTCGCCCGTGCCGACGGTGGCCGCCGGCTTCCAGGCCGCCGACGGCGCGCCTGCCTGCCAGTCCCAGTCGTAGCGGGGGCCGTCCAGGAATTCGCCCGGAGGCGCCGCGTAGTAGTTTGGCACGTCCGAGGGGCTGATGGCCAGGAACCCCTCGCCCTCCTCCCGTTCAACCTCCCACGACTTGTCCGTGTTGGCGGCCTGCGCCTCGGAGTCGCCCTGCACCAGGAATCCGGACTGGTCGCTCATCTGCGCCATCGGGGCCAGCGAGCCGTAGTTCCACACGGTCGCCCCGATGACATTGTCGCCTGCCCGAAGGAGCGGCCCGACCTCGTAGGTCTCGTAGCGCCAGTGGTCGAGGTCGCCCTGCGCGGGACCGTCGCCGACCCGGACGCCGTTCACGAAGAACACGAAGCGATTGTCGGCGGAGACGTGGACGATGAAGCTCCCTGGGGCCGCCGCCAGGGAGATGAGCTTTCTAAAGTGATAGACGGCGGGGCTCCGGGGGTCCGCGCCGGGACAGGCGATCCACTTCGCCGGCCACGACGAATGCAGCAGGTCGAGGGTCGGCTTCTCGGCTGATCGTCCGGCCAGCGCCGCAAAGGCGAATGCGGCGACGCCGATTGAAAGTGGGACCCGGGGTTTCAGGCGAACGATTCGAATCACAGGGAGGCTCCGCGCCAAGCCTGATCGGATCCCCTGAGGGGCGGCCCTCGCCGGAAGCAATGACCGGGGAGCCCCGGCGCCATTTGAATTGATGGCAGGCGGCCGGGGGGCGAAGCTGGCTGTTCGCCCGTGACATTCGCTTCGACATGAAAATGGCCATTACAGGCGGCGGCGGATTCCTTGGCAGCCGGCTTGCCAGGGCCCTGCTTGCGGATTCGCGCGTCGAGCGCCTTGTGCTGGCGGACCTGGCGCCGGCGCAATCCCCCGTCGACGATCCCCGCCTCGCGCTGCTCACCACCGACCTTTCGGAGGCCGGGGCGGCGGAATCCATCGTGGAGGGCGCCGACGTCATCTTTCATCTCGCCGCAATCCTGAGCGGCCAGGCCGAGGCCGAGTTCGACCTGGGAATGAGGGTCAATCTCGACGGGACCCGCCGGCTGCTCGAGGCGGCCCGCGCGGGTGGGAGGCGGCCGCGGTTCGTGTTCGCGAGCTCCCTCGCGGTGTTCGGTGCGCCGCTCCCGCCGGTGGTCACCGACGACACGGCTGCGCGGCCGCAGTCGTCCTACGGGGCCGAGAAGGCCATGGGCGAGCTGCTGGCCGCCGAGTTCAGCCGCAGGGGCTTTGTCGACAGCCGGATCCTGCGGCTGCCGACCGTCTGTGTGCGTCCCGGAAGGCCCAATGCCGCCGCGTCGTCCTTCGTGAGCGGAATAATCCGGGAGCCGCTTCACGGGGAGAAGGCCGTCTGCCCGGTGGGGCCGGAGCTCGCGCTGTGGCTCTCGTCGCCGCGCTCGGTCGTGGCGAACCTTGTCCATGGGGCGTCCCTGTCGGCGGAGGCGCTGGGAGCGGACCGGACCATCAATCTTCCGGGCATCACGGTGACGGTGGGGGAGATGATCGCCTCGCTTGCGCGCGTCGCCGGCCGGGAGGCCCCGGCGCGAATCGAGTTCTCGGGGGATCCAGCCGTGCGCCGGATCGTCTCCAGCTGGCCGTCGAGGTTTGACGTCAGGCGGGCGTTGGCGCTTGGGTTCAGCGGCGACCTGGAATTCGAGGCCCTCATACGCGAATTCCTGGCGGACGAGGCGGCTGAAAAGGGCGTCAGCCAAGGGTCGCGATGAAATCGCGCAGGGCGCCCGGGCCGCCGACATTCCCGGGCCACACGACGTAGTTCAGGCCGGGGAACCGCGTCTCGGGCCCCATCTTCCAAACCGGGACGCCCGGCGCCGCCTGGCCCAGCACAAGGGCCCGCCTCATACCCAGGCCGCCCGTCGCCACGTCGCTCGAGGTTATTCCGCCCTTGGCGACGAGGAAGCGCGGCCTGGCCGGGAGGGCGCGGACGATCCCCGAGAGGGCCGCGGACACGATTGCGCCGGCCTTCAGGTCGCCGGCCCTGCCCAGCGCGGTCTCATGGCCGCGGCTGGTGAAGACGACCGCATGGCGGCCCTCCCGCATCGCGGCCTTGGCGGCCGCCGCCACGCGGTCCGTCTCATCCGCGAGGGTGGCGGCAGCTGCGAGCCGGTCGACGACGACCTCGATACCGGCGACACCGGGCAGCGTGAGGGCCGCCGCCAGCTGGACCGTGGTCCTGTTGACGTAGGAACCCACCATGACGAGGCCTCCCTCGCGCCCGGCCCCGTTGATTTCCGACGGCGTGAGCAGCGGCCGGGGTTCGATTCCAGCCCTCACCCGGACGAAGCTTGCCGCGGTCCTGAACAGGTACCGCCTTCCGGCAGCCTCCGCCTGCAGCAGGCCGTGCACGAACACCTCCAGGTCGGAATAGGCGGCGGCATTCACGACCAGGAATGAGCCCCTCGGCAGCTCCAGCAGCCGGCGCTTCACCTCCGTCGCCCCGTTCGGCCGGCGCAGCAGGGCGATGTCGATCGAGGCAACCTCCCCGGCGCGCACGGTGCCCCCGGTCTTCTCCTCGATCCATTCGGCCAGGTTGGAATGGCGGTATCCAAAGGTCGCGTCCCGGGCGAACTCGGTTTCCGAGGCGGGCACGAGCCGGGGGCCGTCCGCCACGTAATGGATGTTGTCGACCGTGTAGCGGCCGCCCTCGAAGAACGCGGGCACGACGATCTTCCCGTCGATGGATCGCCCGAGGCCGCGCTCGAGCGCCTCAAGCTCGGCCGCGAAATGGCCGCGAAGGGTCGAGTCGCTCCGGCTCACCACGACGAAATCGGCCCCGGTCGCGGCCCCGGCGCCCGAGAGGTTGGCCGCGACCGAGCGGACCCTGGCCGCCGCCTCCGGCGCCGCCAGGCTGCGCGAGTTCGTCAGCACATGGAAACAGGGCCGGGCGTCGGCCAGCGCGGCCGCGAGCGACGGCACGGACCAGTCGGCGAGGACGTCCACGCCGTGCATCGTCTGCGTGCCCGTGGGATCGTCATCGAGGACGACCGTCTTGACGCGGCTCGCGGCCACGAGCCGGCGGACCCGCGCGAAATCATCGCCGCTTGCGGGCGGGGGCAGGGAATCCAGGATCGAGCCTTGCATCAGCGCGGATGGCAGGGAGCGCGGGAGGCGCCCCGTTGGCGGATCCATCCTCGGCCATCGGGGCGCGGTGCGCTACTCGAATCCCATTGAGTCCAGGGGCTGTCTTGGGCAGACAAAACCCATTCCATGGAGATCGATCGGCGCCAGTTTCTCGTGATGTCCGGCGCGATGGTGCAGGGCGGCGTCCTGGCCGGCCTCGGGGCGCGTGGACTCCTGGGCGGCATCGCCGAGGCCGCCGGCGGGACGGCGGTCCCCTGGCACCAGGAGATACGCCGGATCGGCCAACTCAACTTCAACGAACGCGACCCGATCGAACTCGATGTCGAGGCGTGGGCCGACTACTGGGCCAGCCTGAAGGTCGACGCCGTGCTGGTGAGCGTGACGGGCATCCTGGCCTTCTACCCGACGCAGGTGCCGTACCACCGGCGCAGCAAGTTCCTCGGCGATGGCGACCTTTTCGGCGCCTGCGCGGCGGCGGCGAAGAAGCGGGGCATGCGGGTCATCGCGCGCCTCAGCCCCGACCTCAACTGGGAGGATGCCCTCCAGCCGCATCCCGAATGGTTCATGCGGGACGCCGCAGGGGGATTCCTGCCGCATTCCGAGGAGCCGCGCCTCTTCCGCACCTGCACGTTCTCGACCTACTTCACGGAACACGTGCCGGCGATCATGCGCGAGATCAACGCCCGCTACGACGTCGACGGGCTCTTCACCAACGCGTGGCCGCCGCTTGACGGCCTGCCGGTCTGCTATTGCGACGAGTGCCGCAAGCTGGCCGCGCCCAAGTCGGTGGAGTACTGGCACCAGTTCAACGAGCGTGTCGCCACCCTGTGGAAGACCTACGACGGTATCGCCAAGGAGAAGAAGGCGGACAGCCTGTTCTTCGCCAACATGGGCGGCGGCATCCGGGCGACGCCGAACCTCAAGCGGCTCGCCGACGTCTGCGAATGGTTCAACTGCGACAACCAGGGACGTGGCGGCGACGGGGCGCCGATCTGGGGCGCCTCGCAGCAGGGCCGTGTCGCGACCGCCATCATGAAGGGGGGGACGATCACCAACGTCACCGGCGCCTGGTCGACCTGCGGCGCGGTGCGCTGGCGAAACGTGGCCAAGTCCAGGGCCGAGGCCGAGATCTGGATGGATCAGACGGCCGCCAGCGGCATGACGATATGGTATCACTGGGTCGGCGGCCAGGGCGGCCTGGGAGAGGACCGGCGCTGGCAGCAGATCGGCCGCCGCTACATGGAATGGCTGGCGCGGCATGACCTCCACTTCGAGCGCCGGCGCACCGTCGCGAACGTGGGGGTGGTCATGGGACAAAGCTCGCATCTCTTCTACACGCCGCCGGGCGAGGGCGGGATGCCGCAGTTCATCGACGGCCTCTACTATGCGCTGCTTGAGGGCCGCTTCCTTTTCGATTTCGTGCACGAGGACGACCTGGGACCGGAGACCGTCGGCCGGTACTCGGCGCTCCTCCTGCCCAACATCGCGTGGCTGAGCGACGGCCAGTGCCAGCAGCTGCGCGATTACGCGGACGCCGGCGGCTCGCTGATGGCCTCGTTCGAGACGGCGATGTTCGATGAGAACGGCCGCCGCAGGGAGAAGCCGGGACTGGCCGACCTGTTCGGCATCGAGTCGTCCGGGCCCGTGGCCGGCCCCAATGGCAACGGATTCTATGCGCGCATCGAGCGCCCGCACGAGATCCTCGCGGGCTTCGACGACACGAGCCTGATTCCCGGCGGGGCCTTTCGGCTTCCGGTGAAGGCGCCGGGCCAGCCGGTCCTCTCGGTCGTGCCGGCCTACACGGCGTATCCGCCCGAGCTCTCGTACGCCCCGGTCCCAAGGACGGACGAGCCGGCGGTCGTCATCCGCGAAAGCGGCGCCAGCCGGCGAATCTACTTTCCGGCCGACCTCGAGCGCACCGCGTGGCGCTCCGGCCACACCGACCTGAGCCGCCTGCTCCAGAATTCAGTGTCCTGGCTGATCCGCGGGACGCAGCCGGTGACCGTGGAAGGGGAGGGCGTCATCGAATGCTTCGCCTGGGAGACCTGGTCCGGATTCGCGGTGCACCTCCTTAACCACACGAACCCGAACATGCACCGCGGCTGGCTTCGGCGGCACTACCCCATCGCGGAGCAGAAGGTCACGATGACCCTGCCGGCGGGTCGCGCGGTCGCGCGCGTCGAGCTCCTGCGCGCGGAGCGCGACATCCCGTATCGCCAGGACGGAAGCACCGTCGAGTTCACGATTCCGCGGGTCGCGGATTACGAGGTGGCCGCGCTCTACGCATGATCGGCGCGGCCGCCCGATTCCCCTCGACCCCGGGGTTTCCGCCGCCCGTGGGCGCCGCATGCAGCCCTTGCGCTAGGATGAAGCGGTGGCCATGAGGGCCGTCTTCCGCGTCCTCGTCCTCCTTGTCGCCCTGTCGGGCGCCGAGGCCGCGCCCGCATCCGTCCCGCGGGCCAGGATCTATGAGCGGCCGGAGTACCTGGCGATCAGGAAGAGGCTCGTCCGGGGATGGGGAACCTGGGACACCCGCAATGCGCTGGCCCAGGTCCTTCTGCCCGAGTCCCTGTCGGTGAGCCTCTCGTTCAAGCATTCGGGCGGCCCCGAAAGTTTTTCCCGGCCCCAGATGGTGAGGGACAAGAACGGGGCGGAGTTCCGGGCGGGCGCCCACGCCCTCGACGGGAGCTATTCCGAGGCCGACATCGGCTGGAAGGGAGCCCGGCTGCGGGTCCAGAGCGCGACCCAGGGGGACGATCTCGTCATCCTGGTCACGATGCCCGAGGCGCCCGACCTGCCGGTCGAGGCCATCGTCTCGGTCGAGATGCTATGGGACCGCCCCGGCCTCCTCTCCCGCTCGCCCGGCCGGCTTGAGGCCGCGCTCCCCGCCCGCGTCGTCCGGGTCTACGCGACCGGACACGAGCTCAACGACCCGTACGCCCAGGCAGGCAGCCCTTACCTGGTCCTCGAGCTTGAAGGCGAGCTGGGGATCTCCACGGGAAGACCAAGGACGGTCGGGGAGATCCGCGAGATCGTTCGAGGAAGGCGCGCCGCCCTGGAGAAGGAGGCGGCGCAGCATGGCGAGCTTGCCGAGGCCTATGACGCCGTCCGCGCCGGGATCGGGTGGAGCACGATCTTTGACCCGGATTTCAACCGGCTCATCACGACGGTGAGCCGGGACTGGAACGTCGGCTCCGGCGGTTACATCCTCTTCGGCTGGGATAATTTCTTCATGGCGTACGCGAGCGCCCTCTTCAGCAGGGACCTTGCCTATGCCAATTTCATCGAGCACATGCGGTCCCTCACCCCGGACGGCTTCATACCCAACGTCGAGGAGGCGAATGGAAACGTGTCATGGGACCGCTCCCAGCCGCCCGTCGGGGCGCTCATGCTCAAGGAGATCTTCAAGCGGTATGGGGACCGCTGGCTGCTGGAGGCCTCGTTTGACGACCTCCTGGCGTGGAACCGATGGTGGTTCAGGAAGCGCCTGAACGGGGAGCTGCTCGGATGGGGCTCGGACGCGGCGCCCAACCCGTTTCATGACGCGAATGCCCACACGGTCGTGGCCGCGATCTGGGAATCGGGAATGGACGACTCCCCCATGTACGAAGGCGTGCCGTTCAATCCGCAAAAGAGCATGCTTGAGATGCAGGACGTCGGGCTGAACGGCCTGTACATCGCGGACTGCAGGGCGCTGGCGGAAATCGCCGACGTCGTCAGGCGCCCGCAGGAGGCCCGCGAACTGCGCTCGAGGGCGGACCATTTCAGCGCGGAGATCGAGGCGCTGTGGGATCCGCCTACGGGCCTGTACCTGAACCGGCGCACCGACTCGGGCGCAAAGTCAGGCCGGATATCCCCCACGATGTTTTACCCGCTGGTCGGACGGGTGCCCGATCCGCGGCGCGCGGCGAACATGGTGCGGGGGCACCTCCTCAACCCTGCCGAATTCGGGGGCGACTACATGCTTCCCTCCATCGCCCGGAGCGACCCGAGCTTTCCGCACCAGTCCTATTGGAAGGGCGCCGTGTGGCCGCCCCTCAATTTCTTGGTATACCTCGGGCTGCGCAACTACGACCTGCCGCAGGCGGGGCGCGAGCTCGCGGACAAGTCGATGGCCATCTTCCTGCACGAGTGGAGGCGCAGGGGATTCGTCAGCGAGAACTACTCGGCGCTGACCGGAACCGGGGACGACCCGCACCTGTCGAGCACCCCCTTCTACGCGTGGGGCGTGCTGATGGGGATGCCGGGCTTCATCGAGGCGGGCCAGATGCCGGCTCCGGAGGCTCCGCTCGCCGCCCACACCGGGCGATAGGGCGAAGGGCCTAATTGCCCGGGGCGTCCGTGCTCTTCGCGAGCATCTTGTTGACGTCGTCGATGAGCCACTGCCGGGCCGCGTCCCCCTCGGCCACCTTCACCTTGTTGTCGTACACCACGAGGCGGGGAAGGCTGTCGATGTGAAACTGCCTGGAGACCGGGGACTGCCAGTCGATTCCCACCACGCCGGGCCGGTTGACGTCGACCCGGCGGATCGCATAGCGCCGCGGATAGCTCTTGCTCTGCTGGATGAGGAACATCGCCAGCTGCACGCACGGGGCGCAGTAGTCGCTCGAGAAATCGACGATGGTGATCTTGCCCGCGACGGCCAGGCCGTCGATATTGATGGTCTGGCCGTGGGAGGTTTCCTGGTAATCCGCTTTCCCGCCCCGGTCGGACGCGGCCCATTCGGCAATCTTGGCGGTCGCCACGGCGTCTCCCCGGGATTGGGGGAGAAGGAGAGCGGCCAAGGCTGCCGCGATGAGTATCTTTTTCTTCACGATGATCGGCTCCGGATTTCTGGGTTTCCCGGGATAGGTCGGGATTCTCCGACAATCTAGCGCGCGCTGCCGGAATTGTCCATCCCCTGCAAGAGGCGGACGCGAACCCCATTGCACCAGGGCGGTTAAGGAACCTCGTAGACCTCCACCAACGCCACGCCGCTCGCGCCGCTTTGGCTGGTCACCTGCGCGGTGTACGCTCCCGGGGAAAGCGTCAGGGTCATGGCCGTATCCTGGCTTCCCGTCGCAAGGCCGAACGCGCCGACGTAGTCGAATGTCGCCTGCAGGGTCGGGTCGGCCGCCCATCCGGGGCCCGATGAACCGATCGCAACGCTTCCGCTGTAGAGAGTAAGGACGGGATCCGGCAGGACCCCGGCCACCCCGAAGGACGCGAGGGATGGGCCCACGGCGCGGATCAGGACCCGCTTCGCATTGGCACCCTCGATCACAAACCCGCCTATCAGCGCGTTGGACCCGGACCCGGCCTGGCTGCGGCATGAAAAGTTTATCGCCCTCGGCCCGGAGAACGAAGGCGCCGCTGGATTGGCGTCGTACGCCTCGGCCAGCGCGATGCCGCTCGCGCCGCCGGATCCGAAGACCTGGAACGTGTGGCTGCCGGGACCCAGCGTCGCCAGGGCGGCGGCATCCAGCGAGCCGTTGGCCAGGGGAAACGCGCCGACCTGAACGGCCGCCGCGGCAATGGCCGGCCCGTTGCCATTGTCTCCCCAGTTGTCATCGGAGAGCTGGAGATCTCCCGATTGGTCGAACAACGAGAGTTTCGGGTCGGCGAGGTAGCCGGTCACCCCAAATGCGGCCAGCCCGGGACCGACGCCCCGAAGCAGCATCGGGATGCCGCCTGGGCCCTGGGTCACGAATCCGACGATGAGCGTTTGCGGGCCCTCGCCCGCCACCGTCCGCGCCGAGAGGTTGCCCAGCTTCGAGAACTGCGCGCCGACCTGGGGGTTAATCCTCGCGATGCCGGTGCGAGGCTCGCCGTCAAATGCGGCAAAATTGCCCCACACATACCACTGGCCATCGGGAGCCTGGAGGATGCCGGTTATCGCCGCCGGGCCCACGCTTGCCGAATAGTTCGTCAAAGAAAGAGACGTGAGCTGCGCGCCCTCGACATTGAGGGCGTAGGTCGGATCGAAACTGCCATTCGGGTCGATCCGGATCACCCCGCTGCGATAGGTCCCGTCGATGATGGGCAACGGTGACGAAGCCGACGCGGGCGCGTCTGGCGTCACGTCCAGCCACAGCGATCCGTCGGGCGTCATGGTGGACGCGCCGATCACCCACTGGGGGCCGGTGGCCGTCGGCAGGCTCAGTCCGGGATAAGTCGGGTCGGGCGATCCGTCCGCGTTAAGCCGGCCGACCATGAGGGTGCCAAGGGTGGATGGGACGGTCGACTTGAACAAATAGACGATCCTGCCGGTTGCCTGGAGATACACGCCGGCGGTCGTCCCCGGTTCGGTCGCCGGCGCAAAGCTCGGGTCGGGCGTGCCGTCCGGATTGAGCCTGAATATGGAATTCTGGCTTCCCACGATGACACGCCCGGCGGGATCGAGGACAAAAAAGGATCCGGCCGGGCTGGTCGCGGTGAACGTCGGGTCGATCGCGCCATTCACGGTCAGGCGCACGATCAGCCCGTCTTGTGAGGCAAGGTAGCGCCCGTCCGCGAGGATGATCTGGGGAATGGCGTCCTCGGTGAGGACGACACCCGCCGGAACGACATGGGGGGTGTAGCTTGGATCCAGCGTGCCGTCTGGATTCAAACGGACCGATGCCACCGAGGGGCTCCGCCCGATGAGGCCTCCCGTGTCATAGGTCGCCGCCAAGATCTTGCCGTCCGGTTGGACGAACACGGACGTGACATTGCCGAAAGGAGCCGGGTTGAAGGAGGCGTCCAGGGTGCCGTCCGTATTGATCCGGACGAGCGACGGGCTTGCGATTATGAGCCTGCCGTCGGGCTGGATGGCGGCCGCCGCGGGCATCGTTACCAGCAAATCGCCTTCCCCCGTGGAAATGATTGAGGGCAGGTCGAGGACGGGATCGTAGGATTCGTCGACCAGCCCGGGAATGACAGCCTGATACGTGGCATTCAGGACATACGAAGTCGACGCCGATCCGAGCGAATCGCTGACCGAGACGATGTAGACTCCGTTCTGAGATGCCTGGAGCTGAGAAAGGAGCAGCGTGGGACCGATCGCGCCGGGGATGGCTACCTCGTTGAAGTACCACTGATAAGTGAAGGGGGTTTGGCCGGTTGCAGTGACGGCAATTTCCACCGAGCCTCCAAGGGCCGGCGCCTGGGTCGATCCGATGATGGCGCTCACCGCCGGGAGGAGCACCTGCGTACCGAGGATGACGCCGCCCTGTCCCACGGCCACCACGAAGTTACCGGTGTAGAAGGAACCGGACGCGACCGAATAAAGGCCAGCGCCTGTCACGATGGCCGCCTCCTGCCAGTTCATCTGGACGAGGTCCGCGGACAGGATCGTCCCGGCGGTTCCCACGAAGAACCCCGTGTTGCCGACGATGGAGCAGCCCCGGAAGTGGGCGCCCCCTTGGGGGCCCGTCGCGGTCCATTTCAGGCCGTCCTGCGAGTCGATGATCGTGCCATTGGCACCCGCAGCCACGTCCTGGAGGGGAACGCCGCCGGTGGCGATGCATTCGATGTCGGCCGCGGTGCCGGAGACGATGGGCGTGAAAGTGATGCCATCCGGCGTGGACAGCAGCGTGCCGCCCTCGCCTGTCACGATGAATTGACTCTGGTCGTACCGGTAGACGACGCCGCGGAGCCATCCGCTCACCCCGGCGTTGCCCGCGGTCCAGTGGACTCCGTCGGAGGAGCGGGCGACGGCGCCTCCCTCGCCGACCGCGAGCCAGATTTCGCGGCCATAGGCGACCCCGTTGAGCCGGGCCCCGCCGACGGTGACCTGGTTCCACGTGTTCCCGTAACTCGAATAGAGGATCGTACCCACGTCCCCGACGGCGACAAACTCGCCTTGACCGTACGCGACCGCCAGCAGCCAGTTTGTCGTCCCGCTCGGCTGCTGATTCCATGAGATTCCATTGTTCGAGGTGAGAATCGTACCGCCGGTGCCCACGGCGACGAGAGTTTGCTCGCCGTAGCATACGCCCCATAGGTCCTGCGAGGTGCCTGATGCCTCAACCGCCCAGGTCTGCTGCGCGGCGACCCTTGGCATTCCCGCTAGCAGAAGCAACCCGACGAAGGAGGCACCCGCGACACGGCGGGCTAGATTCGGCGTAATGCCGCGAAGTTCCATACAGATACACTATGACAATCGTGCCGCAATATCCCGCTACCGGGGATTTTCGTCGCGACGGGTACCCGCCAGCCGACCTATCGGAGTGTCGTCGCGTAATCGGCCAGCCGTTCCAGGCTCTGCGTCATCCCCGCCTCAAATCCTCCGATATACCTGCCCGCCCTTGCGGTGGTCTTGGTCACGCGCGACCGAATCGTGAGCGTTGTCCTGCCGTTCTTCTCGATGAAGGTGACGGTGTGGAGGAACTCGAACAGCAGTTGGTTCTTGTCGTCCAGGGCGCCGCTCGTGAAAACCAGCCGCTCGGGCGGGACCACCTCCAGGAAGCCGCCGCCCATCGGAAAGTCGACCCCGTTGGGAGCGCGCATGACGACGTAGATGGGCTGTCCGGGGCGCGCGTCCCACTGGCAGACCGGATTGGTGAACCCCTTTGGTCCCCACCATTGCGCCAGGTGCTTGGGATCGGTCCAGGCCCTGAACACGAGTTCGCGCGGCGCGGCGCATTCGCGCGTGAGGATGAATTCCTTCCCGGCGTAATCCTTGATGCCTTTAGGTGATGCCATGGTTGTTCTCCTTTGCCTGAAGTTCCTTGAGGTACCCGTCCAGGCGATCCAGGCTGCCCTCCCAGAAGCGGCGGTATTCCTCCATCCATTGGGAGGCCTGCTTCATCGGGGCGGCGCGCAATTTCAGCGAATGCAGGCGTCCCTTTCGGCGGCGGCGGATCAAACCGGCATTTTCCAGCACGCGTAGGTGCTTCGAGACGGCGGGCAGCGACATGGAGTAGGGCCGGGCCAGGTCGGTGACGCAGCGGTCGCCCTGGGCCAGATGCTCGAGGATGCGCCGTCGCGTCGGGTCGGCCAGCGCCGCAAAGGTGCGGCTCACGAAGCGCGGCGAACATTTAACCATATGGTTAACGATTGGCCCGACTTGACCCTTGATGCAAGCCGGATTTCCTGCTCAACAGTTTGCCCATGGAACCCCGCCGCCTCTGTCTCGCCCTTCTTGCCTTCGCCGCCGGCGCGGTTTCGCAGCCCGCGGCCAGGGGGCAGGATCCGGATTCGTCGGCCACAGGCACGGCGAAGGCCCTGTGCGATGCGCTCCTGGCGTCGATGAAGGCGGGCCCCTCCCTCACCTTTGCCGCGCGCAAGGAAATTCTCGCCCCCGAGATCCGGCGCGACCTTGACCTGGACCTCATGACCCGGATCGTGGTCGGGCCGCCCTGGCGCGGCCTTTCATCGTCCGACCGCCAGCAGCTGGCGGAGGCGTTCAGCGACTACAGCATCGCCACCTACGCCGGGCGTTTCAAGGGCTACTCCGGCGAGCACTTCGAGGTCGACCCGTCGGCCACCGTGCTGCCGAGTGGCGACAGCATCGTCCATACGAAGCTTTTCACGGGCGGTCCAAAGCCGGTGCAGCTGGATTACCTCATGCGAAAGAACGCCGACCGGTGGCAGATCATCGACGTCTACCTCAACGGCACCATCAGTGAGATGGCCGCCCGCCGCTCGGAGTATTCCACGGTCCTGCGCCAGGGCGGGGCGCCGGCCCTCGTCGCGCTCCTTCACAAGAAGGCGACGGAACTCGGCGGCTAACGCCCCGGATCCTGGTAGAAATCCGGCGCGGGCAGCGGCACCGGGACGCCGCCGCTTCTCAGGTCGGCCGCGCGGTTCTGCCTGAAAAGGCTGCGGAGGGAGGCGTAATAGTCGACGGACTCACGCTGGATTTCGTCCAGGTAGTCCAGGTTGCGGGCCCGCCTGTCGATCCCGTCGGCCCCCATGCGGGCAACCGTCACGCCGGTGGGAAAGTTGCGCGTCCAGGGGGCGTAGCGCAGGGGATCGAGGTAGATGTCGACTCCCATGCCGACTCCATCGCGTGGATTCGAGGGCCCGAGGAGGGGAAGGATCAGGTACGGCCCCTCGGGTATGCCCCAGGTCCAGAGGGTCTGCCCGAAGTCGCCGATCTGCTTGGGCAGCCTCTCGCGGCTGGCCACGTCGGCCAGGCCGCCGATTCCGATGGTGGTGTTGACGAGAAAGCGGCATCCCGTCGTGCCCGCGGCGCTCATCCGGCCCTGGAGGATCGTGTTCACGAAGACGACGGGTTCGTGGAGGTTGTCCAGGAAATGGCGGAGGGCATCGCGGCCGCCCTGGGGCAGCGCCCAGGCATATCCCTTGGCGATGGGTTTGATCAGGATCCTGTCGACAAAGAGGTTGAACGCGAAGGTCCCGCGGTTCAGCGGCTCGAGCGGGTCGTGGTTCGCCTTGAACTCGGCGCGGGCGGCCGGGTCGCGGGGCACGCTTGCGCATCCCGCAATCAGGAGCGAGAAGGAGAGGCCAAGGAGCGTCGCGCGCCTGCCCGTCATCTCGATTCTCCTCGATCGGCGCCGGAGCTCGGCCCCAGGAGCACGGGCAGCACGAAAAGCGTGCAGGCCAGGATGAAGAAGAGGGCGAGGGCGAGGAATTTTCCCATCTCCGCCATGCCGGGCGAGCGGGAAAGCGCAAGGCTTCCAAAGGCGGTGCCGGTCGTCAGGGCGCTGAAGACGACGCCCCGGGCGGTGGGCGACCCCAGGAGCCCCAACTCCCCGGCCTGGTGGCGCATGACGAAGTAGATGTCAAAGGCGACTCCGATGCCGAGCATCATCGGAAGCGTGATGATGTTGGCGAAATTGATCGAAAAGCCGAGGAGCGCCGCGGCGCCGAGCGTGAGGATCCCGGCAAGGAGCAAGGGGGCCAGCACCAGGGCGACTTTGCGCACCCGCCGGAGGACGGCCATGAGGAGGACCGATATCGTCACCAGCGCCAGCAGCCCGGCGGTTGCGAAGGCGCGCGGGGCCAGCCGGGTCCACTCGTCCACCGTCACCGCGGAACCCACGGCCTGGGGAACGACCTTTTGCACGGCCTTGGCGAAGCGCCTGAGCGTTTCATTGTCCCGCGTGTCGCCGCGCGGGAAGACCTGGACCCGCCAGCGTCCGTCCGGCGCCACCCACTCCTGGCGGAACTCGGGTGGAATCGTGTCGAGTGAAACGGGCGCGGCGCTCAGCGCCACGCGCAGATCGTCCAGCCGCTGTCCGATGCCGGCGCTGAGGTTGTCGGCCAGGGCGGGAAGGGCCGCGGGGCCCCGCTGCACGACCCCTCGCAGGGCGGCCGCCAGGCGCGCGGCCGGCTTGTCGCCCCGGCTGGCGAGCTGGGCCATCACGTCGGCGCAGCGGCCTGCGGCCGCGAGGATCTCATCGGGGGTCGGCGCCGGGGTCACGACCGGGGGTGAGAGCGTCGGGCCGAGGAGGGTCCCGGCGTCCGACAGGATCTCGAGCTTGGGCGCCTGGTCGCCGGGAATGAAGACACCGAGGCTCAGCACCCGGCCGACCTCGGGCAGCGAGCCGAGCTTCTCGGCGGCGGCGCGCGCGGCCGCCGGGTCCGCCAGGAATTCTATCGTGTACGGGGACGTGTTCGGATCCGCCATCAGATCGACGAGGGTGCGGACCGATTCGGCGCGCGGATTCTCCAGGTCGACCGGATTGAAATCGAATTTCAACCGCGGCAGCGCGGCGGCCGAGAGGGCCGCAAGCGCAAGCGCCGCCACGATCACGCCGCGCCGCCTGCGGTCAAGGAAGCGGTCCATGGGCGCGCCCCAGGCAAAGCCCGCGGCGTGGCGCTCGGCTCCCGCCCGGAACAGCCCGAGCAGGGCGGGCAGCAGGGTGAGGTTGAGGGCGAGGGCGATCACCATGCCCGTTCCCGCGATCAGCCCCAGGTCCCTGACGCCAAGGTAGGCGGTGGGAGCAAACGCCATGAAGCCGACGGCGGTGGCGACGGCGGCCACCGTGAGGGGCAGGCCCACGCCCGCGGCGGTCTTGCGCATGGCGTCGACGGGCTCCGCGGTCAGGCGCTCCGCCGAGTACCGAACGCTGAATTGGATTCCGAAGTCGATCGCGATGCCGATGAAGAGCGGGGCAAATGCGATCGAAACGGGATTGAACGGCCCGATCACCCGGATCGCGAAGGCGGCGCATCCCACCAGGCCGACGACCAGCGTGATGAGAATCGCCGCCATTGTGCGCGCCGAGCGCAGCCCGATCGCGAGCCAGAAGCAAAGCAGGCCCAGGCAGAGGACGGTCGAGAAGACCGCGCTTTCAGAAAGGGCGGCAAGCTGGTCGTTGTTGAGGGCGACCGGGCCGGTCACCCGCACGCTGATCCCCTTGTCCGGCGCCAGGCCGGCCTCCCGCGCGGCGGACCTGATCGCCTCGATGTCCTGCGAGGCCGCCTCGACCTGCCCAAAGCGAAGGACGGCCCGGGCGAGGATGAAGCGGCGCCGCCCGTCCGCCTGCACCTTCCGGCCGCTGAGCAGCGTCTGCCAGGATAGAGGCTGGCGGCGGCCGTCCAGGGCGGCCTCGGCCGAGTCGGCCACGAGCCCGAGCGGCTGGTCGATCGCGGCCGGGGCGACCGCGCCCCGGACGGCGCCTTCGCCAAGCAGGTCGATGGCATCCAGGACGCCGCGCACGCTCGGGTCGGCCGCGAGCGTGCCGATGAACGGCTGGGCGGAAATGAGGTGGTCCGCAAAATCCTGGACCTCGGCAGCCGGCAGAAAGAGGAGGCCGAAGCGCCTGAAATAGGGGTCCGCGTCGGGCTGGCGCACGTAATGGAAAAGGTCCGCCCTTGCCCGCATTCGCCGCGCAAGCTCCGCCGCCGCATCGGACGCCCGGTCGGGCGTCGTCGCGTCTACCACCACCAGGAGAAGGTCCTGGTTCTGCGGAAACTGGCGGTCCAGGTCGGCCGCCGCCCGCTGCCAGGGAAGGGTGGGATCGACCAGTTTGCCGGTGTCGCTGTCGATGCTGATGTGGCGCACGGCGTACATGGCCGCCGCGAAGGCGAGAAGCAGGACAACGGACGCGAGCGCGGCCGCGTGCCGCCGGCTGAACTCAACCGTTCGGAGGAGGATCGAGTTCATGACACGTCTGCCGCGGAGCGCCGCGGTTGCCGGGCCGCGCCGCGGCGGCAAATGGCCTCAGGCCGCCCGAGGCCGTGCGTTGGGGTTGATGCCTCCACCTATTTGGCCCAGCGCACCCTCCTGAGGATCATCGCGAACCATGGGGTGATGGCCCCGGATTCCTGCATCTGGGCCAACTGCTCCTGGTCCACCCAGCGCAGTGCCGAGACTTCCGCGCGGTCCGGCTTGATCGAGGTCTCCTCGGCCAGCCTCGCATAGAACACGTGATCCATCTCGTGCTCGAGCGCCCCGGACACGGGACAGCGCACGGGACCGTAATACATGCGGAACGCGGGCGCGACGGCGCCGTGGATCCGCAGCTCCTCAAACAGCCGGCGCCGCGCGGCCTTCGCGTACGGCTCCCGCGGGAGGGGATGGCTGCAGACGGCATTGCTCCAGTAGCCGGGCCAGGTCGTCTTTTCCGCCGCGCGGCGGGTGACGAGCATCCTCGTGCGCCTGGCGTTCCACACCACGATGCTGATCGCCCGGTGCGCCGCCCCCACCCGATGCGCCTCGAGGATGGCTATCGGAGGCCCGATGCCGCCCCTGCGATCGACTGTTTCCACGAGCCTCATTCGTGGCCCAAGGTAACGGCGCGTTTTGGCGCCTGTCGATACCCGATCACCCCTTGGCGCGCACACGATCAGACCGGCTTATCTAGCGGATTAACTGAGCGATACCAGAGCGCGGCCCGCGGAAAATATCGGTTGCCGTTTGCGATCTTTCAATCACGGTGTCGCGGGGCGGAATCAACCGCATGGCGCAGGCGCAACGCACCGGGGCGCCGGAGGAGGACGGGCGTTTCAAAACGAATGACGACTACCCAGGAGAACACGCAGACCGCGGTACGTGGCCCTGAACGGCCGGGCGGCAGCCTCGCCGGCGTGGAGCCCGCCATCGCCCGCTCGAGGGATTTCCTCCTCTCCCAGCAGCATCCCGACGGCTACTGGTCCGGCGAGGTCGAGGCCGACTCGATGCTGGAGGCCGACTATATCTTCCTTCACGTCCTCCTTGCGAGCGGCGAGCCCGGCCGGATGAGGCGTGCGCTTGCCGAGATCCTGCGGTGCCAGAAGGAGGACGGGAGCTGGAGCCTCTACCCGGGGGGCCCGGGCAACATCTCGCTCGCCGTCAAATGCTACCTTGCGTGCAAGCTGATGGGCATGGGAGCCGGCGATCCGCGGCTGGTCAAATGCCGCGAATGGGTCCTGAAGCACGGCGGCGTAGTGGAGTGCAACACCTTCACAAAGATTTATCTCTGCCTTCTCGGACAGTACGACCACGACGCGGCACCGGTCATCCCTCCGGAGATCGTGCTGTTTCCCAGGTGGTTTTATTTCAACATCTACGAAATCTCATCCTGGTCGCGCGCGATCCTTGTCCCCCTTGCGATCATCCACGCCAAGAAGCCGTTCAGGGCCATCCCGGCCGAGCAGGGTATCGACGAGCTGTTCGTCGGCGGCCGGGCCAACGCCAACCTGCGCCTGCGCATGGACCGGAAGTCGATTGTATCGTGGCGCAATTTCTTCCTCGTCCTGGACCGTGCGATGCACTGGATGGAGGCAGCCCGCATCCACCCGCTGCGAAAGCCGGCATTGGACCGCGCCGAGAATTGGCTGCTGGAGCGCCTGGAGATGTCGGACGGGCTGGGCGCCATCTACCCGGCCATGCTGAACGCCATCATTGCGCTGCGCTGCCTGGGCTACCCGGAGGACCATCCGCAGGTCATCCGCGCCCGGAGCGAGTTCGAGAAGCTGGGAATCGAGCGGGCGGCCACGGAGAAGGCGCCGGAGGCCACCTTCCGCATGCAACCCTGCGTCTCGCCGGTCTGGGACACGGCGCACGCCGTCTTTGCCCTGGGCGACGCCGGCATGCCGCCCGGCGACCCGCGGCTGGTCAAGGCCGCGGAATGGCTGCTCTCCAAGGAGGTTCGCCACAAGGGCGACTGGGCGGTCAAGGTCCGGGACACCCCGCCCAGCGGCTGGTACTTCGAGTTTGCCAACGAGTTTTATCCCGACACGGACGACACCGCCCAGGTCCTTCTGGGGCTGAGCAAGGCGGGCGACCCGCGCGACCGCGGCCGGCAGGAGGCCGCGCAGCGCGCCATCGCGTGGGAGTTCGCCATGCAGTGCCGCAATGGAGGGTGGGGAAGCTTTGACAAGGACTGCACCAAGATGATCTTCGAGAACATCCCCTTTGCGGACCACAACGCGATGCTGGACCCGCCCTCCGCGGACATCACCGGGCGCATCCTCGAGATGCTGGCGGCCTACGGCTACACGCGCGCCGACAAGCGGGTGGACCGGGCCGTCCGGTTCGTCTCCTCCCAGCAGGAGCCCGACGGGAGCTGGTTTGGCCGCTGGGGCGTGAACTACATCTACGGCACCTTCCTGGTGCTGCGCGGGCTTGACGCGATCGGCATCGATCACGAGGAGCCGCAGGTCCGGCGGGCCGCGGAATGGCTTCGCTCCGCCCAGAATTCCGACGGCGGCTGGGGCGAGACCTGCGGGACCTATGACGACCCGGGCACGCGCGGCGAGGGACCGAGCACGCCGTCGCAGACCGCGTGGGGGGTCCTCGGGCTTCTCGCCGCCGGCGACACCTCGTCCGACTCCGTCGCCAGGGGCGTGGGTTGGCTGCTTCGCCGCCAAGGGGGCGACGGCAGCTGGGACGAGTCCGACGGCGCCGGGTGGGCACGCCAGGCGCAGTACACGGCGACCGGCTTTCCCAGAGTCTTTTATCTGGCCTATCGCCTGTACCGCCAATACTTTCCGCTCATGGCGCTCGCCGCCTACCGACGGGCCGTGGAAAACGCCACATAAGGCAGCGCCGAGGGTCAAACACGAATATGGCTATCCCGATCTCCCAGATGTGGACCGTTGCCACCTATGTCCTGAAAAACAGGCTGGCGGGCAACAAGCGCTATCCGCTGGTGCTGATGCTGGAGCCCCTCTTCAGGTGCAACCTGGCCTGCGCCGGCTGCGGCAAGGTCCAGTATCCCGCCCACATCCTGAAGCGGCAGCTCACCCCGGAGGAGTGCTTCGCGGCCGTGGAGGAGTGCGGCGCCCCGATGGTCTCGCTGCCCGGAGGCGAGCCGCTGCTGCATCCGCAGATCGTCGAGATCGTCAACGGCCTGGTCGCGCGGAAGAAGTACGTCTACCTGTGCACCAACGCCCTGATGCTCAAGCGGCGCCTTCCGGAGTTCACCCCGTCGAAGTACCTCACCTTCTCGGTGCACCTGGACGGCCAGCGCGAGCACCACGATTTCTCGGTCTGCCGCGAGGGCGGCTACGACATCGCGGTCGAGGGCATCAGGGAGGCCGTCAAGGGCGGCTTCCGCGTGACAACCAACGCGACCTTCTTCGACGGCGCCGACCCCAAGTCCATCCGGGGCTTCTTCGACGAGGTGATGGACATGGGCGTCGAGGGCATCGTGCTTTCACCCGGATATAGCTACGAGAAGGCCCCGGACCAGAGCCACTTCATGGGCCGTGCCCGCGCCCGCCGGCTGTTCCGCTCCGTGCTGTCCAACCGGAAGCCGACATGGAAGTTCAACATGTCGCCGTTGTTCCTCGAGTTCCTCATGGGCGACCGCAAGTACGAGTGCACCCCCTGGGGTTCGCCGGCGTTCAACATATTCGGCTGGCAGCGGCCCTGCTACCTGCTGCAGGACGGGTACACGGCGACGTTCAAGGAGCTGCTCGAGACCACGAAGTGGGAGGATTACGGCGCGGCGAGCGGCAACCCCAAGTGCGCCAACTGCATGGTCAGCTGCGGCTATGAGCCCACGGCGGTGATGGATGGCTTCGGCTCGCTGGGCGGCTTCTGGGGGATGGTGCGTGGCACGTTCAAGAGCTACCGCGACCCGGAGGCGCTGAGGGCGCTGAACGAGGACGGCCCTCCCGGGCCGGGGGCCCCGTCGCCGATCGAGCATCCCGTCCAGGCCCTCAAGGAGACCTGCTCATGAGCGCCGAGGCGCCGAAATACACGCTGGAGCAGGTCGAGACGATGGAGCTGGCCCCGGGGGCCGAGCACCAGAACGTGCAGGGCTGGATCCCCGCGCTTGGGAGCGACGGGGAGCTGCGCGACGCCCTGGAGAAGGCCTTCGACTACCGCGGCGACGTGGCGATCACGCTCAAGAGCGGCGAGCGCATCGACGCCTTCATCTTCAACCGCCATACCGGGGCGACGCTGGCGGATTCCCACGTG